>Ga0315338_1001077_pt1 | contig 40097 bp, 38 predicted proteins | sample ASW8metaG_FD_204518 | JGI IMG/M metagenome (GOLD analysis project Ga0315338, IMG submission 204518) | Ammonia-oxidizing marine archaeal communities from Monterey Bay, California, United States - ASW #8 | ecosystem: Environmental > Aquatic > Marine > Coastal | place: USA: California | collected... | reverse complement strand
GCTGGCGGCCAAATAATGCTTCTCTGTCTGTTCAATCATCGCGGCAGTATGGCTGAGCTGGAGTGCTCGTTGGGCGTGGCCCTCACGGCCTGCTTGCTGTGCTGCCCGATCGTATAAATTGAGCGATTCTTCTATTTTCCCCGCTCGGTAGAGGCCTTCGGCAGCGCGGGCAATCATCGCTGCGTTTTGTTTGGTCGATGTCGTGGCAACGTGGTGTCCAATCAAAGACTCAGCACGCCGATTCCAATAGGGTGTATGTTCCCGCTCGATATTGGTAGCCAGGTTTGTGGCCCGCTTCTGCCACACCTTTGCATATTCTGTTTCATCGTGCTTTGCAGCGGCGAGCAATATTTCCAGCTCCAATAAGTCGCACTCTGCGCGTGCGTGACGGCCGGCCGGTTGAGCACTGTTGAGCTGCTCAATAGCACGCGCAAAGTTGGCCTCCTTAAGAAATTGTCTCGCCAGCTGCATCTGTATGCCGGCGACAATATCATCCGGCGGCTGTTCTGCAAGATACTGCTCAGCGCGCTCATGAAACAGCTTGGCTTCGCCCAGCAGTCGCAGACAAGCCAGATAATGTACGCGACTTTTCCACTCGATGGGGTGTTGTGCAGCAGCTAAAGAGGCCAGGTGTTCTTTGGCTTTGTGCAGTGCATTGATTTGATCGGGGCTTGAGTGTGGGTAACAGACCGCTTGATTCATCAGGGCATCGGCAAGCTCGCCACGGACTTGTCGTTTCAATTGGGCCAACTGGTTCTCGGTTAACTGCGCTTGGTTGTTCTTGGGACGATCACTTCGATCAAGTTGCCGTCGAACATCAAGGAGAAGCTTCTCAAACAGACCGATACTTGTATGGAGCTGTTGCCTAGCAGTTTGGAGAAAGGGTGCGGCATCTTGGGAGGTTTCGGCCTCTTCGTGAGCAAAGGTTCCTCGGTTCAGATGAACCAGGGCTGCCTGGCGCCGCGCCAGGAGCGCATAGGAATTGTCTTTATCTGCGACCAGCAGCTTTTCAATCACACGCAGTGCACTATTCCAGTGACCGGTCCGTTCTGCTGGCGGGCTATTTTCTGCCCACGCAACATAGGTGTGCGAGAGCGCAACGACGAGTGTTGTGCGTTGCAATGATGAAAGATGATCCTGCTGGAGTTGGTCCTGGCAGTATTGCTCTGCTAGCGGGTAGAGTCGTCGTTCTAACAAACCGGCAATGAACCGCTCCTCAGTTTGGTTTGGAGGGTGGTCGACTGCCCCAGCGGTCGGGCAGAGTAGAACCAAGAGAAAACCGGTAAGACAAAACCTGCACGCGGCATTGCAGCGACCACTCTTCGTCTCCTGCGTACTCGAGAAAACAAACCGAGGTTTGAGGATCCAAGGGAAAAATCGCATGGATGTACTCGCGAGAGTTACCAGGAATGGTTCATACCGGCTATCCAAGGCCTTTAAGGGGGCATTCATTGGATTGTTCTGTAATTCTCTCACCCGCTGCTGCGGGCTGCAAATTGTATCTGCGAAAAACCTATGGACCGGCTCAGATCATACGATTCGATCACATAGCCAAGGGGAACTTCGGCAACCGCATCGAGAATAACCGGCACACCAGTATCGATTGCCGCCGCCGCCGCCAGTCGCTGTCTCAGTACATCCCAGTCCGCACAGGGTTCCCCGCTGATTGCCCAAGTTGGCCGACCATTGCGCCAGCCGATGGTCACGATGACCGGCTCAAGGTCCTGTTCCGCTGACTCAATGGACGTATCGTTCGCCCCTCCGGGAGCCTCGATTTGTATCTGACTGGGAAGATTGTGCTCAATAATTTGAAAGCTGGCGGTACAAATGAAAAAAATTAGCAGCAGAAAGACGACATCGATCATCGGTGTCATGGTCGCGTCGCGCCGGCCAGAAGATTCAAAATGATGTGAGGGGATGCGCATCGTGGTTGTTAGATACACCTAGTTTGTAGGGGTCTGAAAAAGTCGACAAACATATTTCAATGAGCATCCACCGATTGAATCACTGCAAACTGTACGTTCCAGATCCCCAACCGGGCACAAGCAACCAATATGGGTTCTACAACGCCGTAGGGTATTTCGCGGTCACTACGGATGCGAACTTCCAGATCTTTGCCACCACGTTTCTGTTCCTGCTGGAGACTGGTTGTCAGGTTTTGTGTGCGTACGGGTCGGGTGCCAAATTTAATTACCGGGGGATTCTCTGTGGCCACAATATTGATCGTCAGCCGGCGCCGGGTGGTTTGCTGCTCTTCGCCCGTATCTGCCACTGGCAGCTTAAGGTCGGCTTGTACCTCTTGTTTGGCAAGATGGCTGGAGACGAGAAAAAAGATAATGAGCAGAAAGACCACATCGATCATCGGGGTCATATTCATTTCAAGGCGACTGCGATGTTTGCCGACTGGGATGTGCATAGATTCCTCGTGAGAACTGCTGCTTAAATGTCGCTTTGTGGTGGGGGAGGTTCCGGCGCTTGCGCAGGTCCGGCATTCGGTGGTCGCCTGGAATTACGCCGCCGTTTCAATGGGGCAAAAACGTGTTGTGCAATGTAAGCGGCTTCTGCAACCAATTGATCGACTCGATTTCGAAAAACAGCAAATGCGGCGAGAGCAGGAATGGCTACCAGCAGCCCTCCAACGGTAGTAACGAGCGCCTGGTAAATGCCGGTTGCCAGATCGGCCGCTCGGGCACTGCCTTGGGTACTGGCGACTTCCTGAAAGGCGAAAATCATCCCAAAAACAGTACCGAGCAATCCCACCATCGGGGCAATATTGGCAATCACCGACAAATATTCAATTTTTCGAAACAGCCGCGCCGATTGTTCTGCGGCGGCATCTTCCATCGATTTTTCGACGGCACTCCAGCCTCCATCCACCTCAGCAATCCCGGCTTGCAGGATGAAGGCTAAAAAACTGGGATTTTTTTTACAAACCGCATTCGCCTGGGCCGCATTTCCGGCAAGCAGTTGCTTTTGCACATTTTCTGCCAAACCGGGTGGCATCAGGACCGGCGAGCGGATGGAGAGAAGGTGTTCGATAATAAGAGCAACCATACCGATGGAGAGGGCCACGAGCAGCATCACAATCAAAAAACCTGTGAAGCCCCCGGAAAAGACAATATCCAAAAAACCTTCGGGTGCTTTTTGTTCTGTGGTGGCCTCCGCACTCTCAGTTGCCCCGGGCGCTGCCCCCGCCATGGACCACTCGGCAGTGCTAAAACATATCGCGCCAAGCAATACTACCACTTGCAAAACGTATCCCGGTTTCCACCCGTGGCGGAGTCCCATGTCATGGTTCCTTCGATTGATTGACTAGTTCTCTTAGGCGTTGTTTTGCCTCGCTGGCAGCGATCGATTTTGGATAGTTCATGATGATCTCCTGATACATCCGAACCGCCTCGTCATGCAGATCTGATTTACCCATTGACTTGCCCGCCGTCAACAGTGACTCTGCCGCAAGCCGCTGTTGTTTCGGAAATAGAATCGGCACGTGCATCATAGCGATCGCCGCCCGGCGATGTTCCTGGCGGGCTGCATAAAGCTGCCCAAGGACATAATAGGGTCCGCTGCGAAGCTGTACAGGCAGGTTATCAATCGCCTTCTCGCAGAGCCGAATATCTTTAGGAGTTGCTCCTAAAACTCGAGTTCGCAGCCATTGAGCTGTGGCTAAATTAGAAAGTGTCTTGTCTGGATTCCCTCGGAGCTTCACGAGTTCGTTTGTAGCCCTCTTGCGATCTGGACTCGTGAGCAGGAAACTTGCGCCGAGCAAACGCGCACTCGGCTGGCTACTCGATAGCCACATGTTTGCATCTTTGATGGTTTTTGGCGCAAATGGTACACCCCCCAACCATAGCAGAGGGATGGATGAGAAGTAGGGCGTCTTTGGATCGTTCTCGAGTAGTCTGATGAAACTAGCCGAAGCTTCGCCGTAACGTTCGAGTGCCCGCTGACACTCGATCATTTCCGCAAGAATTCCGCGTTGTACCCACGCACGTGTTTCGGTACCGGAACTTCGAAGCTTGTAATAGATATCGAGGGCTTTTTCAAATTGACCCGCCTCGATTGCTAGGCGGGCGCCCCGCTGTGCGGTGCTGGGATCTCCCAATTGGACGTCCACGATCTGGTCGGCCGGAATCATCTCTTCCCGGCCACCGGGCAACACGATTTGCAGGCCGTGGCCGGTGTAATTGAGAATTCGTCCACGGAGCCTCCGCGTCCCCGCAGCCTCTGAGAGTACCACAATATCTGGCGAGCCTGTCTTCTCCTGAGCCAGCATTTCTGCGGCGGACAGAAGGATGACAACCGTGCCAAATGTCAAACCTATTGCCAAATGTTTCAACCGGTCACCTCATTCCCCCGTTCCACACACCCAGATTCGCCTATTTGCCTTCACCCGCCTTGCGCGGACTGAGCCGGTTGAGATTAAAAAACACGTACTCGCCCCGGTTTTCTCGTGCCAGGCGCTTCAGCCAGCTTCCGCCACTGTCATACTCGGTGCCGAACTGGATGACATTGATGGCAGCGCGACCGGCGTTGCGTCTTTCGATCCGGCGCAAATCCTCAGCGTGGAGTTTTGGGTTTGTTCCATCCGTTAAAAAAAAAATAATATCTGGCCCCATATCCACTGCCGTGAGGAGCGGTTCGAGATGGCGTGTCGTCCCATCTGCAGTGATCCGGTGAATAAACTCCTCCGCCGTGTTTTTATTTTCATCCGTGGCAAAAAAGAGGCGGCCCGGTAAGGTTGGATTGAATATGTTTTCGTATTCATTGTAAAAGATGATCTGAAATTGTTGCAATTTACCCAAGCTTTTTAAGCTCTCTGAAAGTTCACGCTTGGCAGCGGCAAGTGGCCTGCCCTCATGTCCATTCATGCTGTCAGACACATCGAACACATAAACAAATTTATAGCCTTCACCGGTGATGCCAAAAACTCCCGTCCGCACCTTCCCACCGTCGAGATTGTTTGTGCCTGTTCCGGTGCCGTTCAGTCTGAGGCCACCCCCGGAGACAGTTCCACCAGCAGGCCCGCCTCCGATGCTTATATCGGGCAAAAATGAACTCGCATCTTGTGGTGAATCGTTTTCGCTCGGCAAGGCGGTCGCAAGGTCGGCCGGTGCAGAATTGCTGGCAGAATCACTTGCAACATCGATGTCCACATTTTCACCTTCATAATATTCCCCAGTATTGGTGGTATGCTTAAGGACGATGCCCGTTGTCCGATCTGGCTCCTCAACGACACCCCGCGGGACCGATTGGACAAGAAAAACAAGCAGTACCAGCAAAATAGCGTGCAGCACCATTGAAGAGAGCCAAGCTGGTAGAACGCGCCGATACGGCGAATCCTCCAGATGGTCTTGTTGGTGCAAGGTGCTGTTGGGCATGGGGACTGAAAAACATGTGATCTGAAAGATATACTCCAGCTTCCAGTGTACCTAACGTGGGCGGTCATGGCACGGCGCATTGCCTGCGATCCGAAAATCCCGTGTTTTGATTTACTGCGGAGCGGGAGAGGTCATCCTATTGACCGCGGCACCAGTAGCCGACAGGCAAAACAAAGAAGAATAATTAGGGGAAACCCTTTGGACATTATTGAGTATCCGCATCCGACGCTGCGCCATAAAAGTAAATCATTACGACGCGTTGACGCCGATTTGCGATCCACTGTCAGCGAAATGTTTAGCCTGATGTATGCCGCAAAAGGGATTGGTCTGGCAGCAAATCAGGTCGATTTACCCTATCGGATGTTTGTGATCAATTTGGGTCCGGATCGGGGTGAAGATGATGAGTTGGTCTTCATTAATCCAATTCTTAGTCGTCCCAAGGCTCCGATTGAGGAAGAAGAGGAGGGGTGTTTAAGTGTACCAGGAGTGTATGCGCCGGTGCGACGACCTTCCTTAATCCATGTTGATGCATTCAATTTGGAGGGCGAGGAGATTTGCGGCGAATTTCAAGGCCTGCTTGCCCGTGTCATTCAACACGAGACGGACCATCTCGATGGCGTGATGTTTATTGATCGACTGAGTGATACTGCGGAGATGGCTGTCCGAGATGAGATTGCAGAGTTTCATCGTCGCTTCGAACAAAAACGTGGGACGGGGGAGATGCCAAGCGATGATGCAATTACAGAACGGCTCAAACAGATCGAATCAGTGTATTGTTGACCGTTTTAACTGGAGTCGCAAAATCGCCAGCGATTAAGAAAAAAAGTCTCCTGCGGAGCCTCTTGCAAAATCACTTTATCTAGTCAAGAACGTTTTGTGAAAGCGCCATGCGAATTGTGATGATGGGTACGGGGCCCTATGCGGTTCCCACGTTGATTAGTCTCTATGAATCTGCGCACGAAGTGGCCGGTTTAATTACACGCCCCGATTGTGGGGGCCCTGGCGGGCGGGAAATGTCGATCAACCCTCTCCGACACTTGGCGGTTGCGGAGGGGACACCTATTTTTGATCCGGAAGATGTGAATTCCAACGCCGCACAGATCGCACTGAATCATTTTAGCCCAGATCTGTTCATTGTTTGTGACTACGGTCAGATTCTTACTCCAGAAACTTTGAATATTGCAAAACAGGGCGCTTTTAATTTACACGCCTCACTGCTTCCCAATTATCGAGGGGCGGCCCCTATTCAATGGGCGATTTATCACGGGGAGACCCAAACCGGCAATACGGTCATCCATATGAACAGCAAGCTTGATGCGGGTCCAATTGTGGCGCGACAGGTGGTCTGCATAGGGCCTGAGGAAACCGCATTTGAACTTGAGAAACGCCTGGCGGTTCTCGGTGCCGGCCTCGTGCAGGATGTAATAGCTTCGGTGGAAAAAGGGACACTCACGTCTCTGCCGCAAGATCAAGCAGGAATAACTCGGGCCCCAAAGCTGACAAAATCGCTTGGGGACATTGATTGGACGCGCAGTGCTGAGGCTATTTGCAATCAGGTCCGTGCACTTGTTCCCTGGCCGAAAACCCATACCCATTGGTTGCGAGATGCAGCAGATCCTTTGCGTGTGATTATCGAAAAGGTAGGTGCCGAACCAGGAACTGGTCGAGTTCGTCCAGGCGAGGTTATTGAAGCTGAAGAGGATCGCCTTCTGGTAGCAACCGGAGATGGAAGTTTGTGCGTGGAGCGATTGCAGCCGGCAGGTAAAAAGAGTCTCCTTGCGAGCGCCTTTCTTCGAGGATATCGGATGTCCGTCGGCGATTGTTTTGGGACACCAAAACGTAAGGATGGCTAGATTGTAAGCCAATCCTCCTTTTTGCCCCAGAACGCCGCCGGTATTTCACGGCCACGAGCCCGCAATGGCAAGAGATCCTCGCTCCCCTCCCCCCTTGTCGATTGGTCATGGTAGGATGCCCCTTTCTTAAAAAATAGCACCGCGCTTCGAGCGTCACAGAATGGCAAAATCTCTTTACATCGAAACGGTCGGCTGTCAGATGAATCTTCTCGATAGTGAGCTGGTGGTAGCCACTCTGCGCCATCGTGGCTACGAACTGGTCGACCGGCCAAAAAATGCAGATGTCATTCTTTTCAATACCTGCAGTGTTCGTGAACACGCTGAAGAAAAAATCTACAGCGCGCTTGGACGCTTGAAATATATCAAACGGCAAAACCCAAGAAAAATTATCGGTGTCCTGGGCTGTATGGCACAAAATCACCAGAAAAATGTTTTTAAGCGAGCGCCTTATGTTGATTTGGTGGTCGGGCCAGGCCAACTGCACCAGATCCCCGATCTGCTTGATGAAGTGGCAGGAGGGGCGCCACAGCGACTCGAAGTGAGCTTGGACCGTAAAGGTTTTGCAAGAAATGAAATTGAACAGAGCTTTGAGTCCTACGATCCGCTCAGGACACCAGAAATGCGGCCCTCACCTTATCAAGCCTTTGTGAGGATTCAAATCGGATGCGATAAGTTTTGCACCTATTGCATCGTTCCCAAGGTGCGTGGTCCGGAACAATGCAGGCCTCCGGAGGCAATCTTTGCAGAGGTCCGCCAGTTGGCAACCGAGGGCTGTCGGGAGATAACACTGCTCGGACAAACCGTCAACAGTTATCAATACCAGGGGGGCACAACGACTACCCGCTTATCTGATCTGTTGTCGCAGTTATCTGATATCGAGGGGATAGAGCGTCTTAAATTCGTTACCAGCTATCCATGCGATATGACAGATGATCTTTTGCAGGCTGTTGGAAGTCTGCGCAAATGCTCTCACTATTTGCATGTTCCAGCACAGAGTGGATCCGATCGTATTCTCAAACGAATGAAACGAGGCTACACCGTCGAGCAATATCGCGAAATGTTCTCTAGAATCCTGCACCATATTCCTGACGCAACAATCACGAGCGATTTTATTGTCGGTTTTAGCGGGGAGACGGAAGCCGATTTTGCCCTAACGAAGGAGTTGGTCGAGGAATGTCGCTTTAAGAACAGTTTTATTTTCAAATATAGTGAACGGCCAGGAACAAAGGGGGCCATACACTACGCCGATGATGTTTCTGAGGTGGTCAAAAAGGAACGCAACAACGAATTATTAGATATTCAAAACACGATCAGCTATGAGGACAATCAGCTTAGAGTTGGTACACAATATGAGGTGCTGGTTGAAGGCCCTAGCAAAAATGCACACAAGGAAAAATCATCCGGCTCCCTCCTGCAGCTTACTGGTCGCACAATGTGGGACCACATTGTTGTGTTTGAAGGAGACCGTCGGCTGATCGGCCAAATTCTTCCGGTTACCATCTACGAGGCAAATGCGTTTACTCTTTTTGGCGAGGTCAAGACCGAACATGTTGGCCCAGAGGTCTATCAGCTCTCTTCTTAATCTCAGTTGCGGCTCATCTTTCGGGAAGGATTCATCTGGTTGTGACGCTCGAGTCGTCCTGGTGGCTCTCATACGATAATGTCTATGGACAATCATGCGGTTCCAAAAAATAGAATGAAACCTTGTGTGCCAAAAAATGTGGTGTGCGAGATGGGCGTGTCCGATCTGGAGCGAGCGTCGGCAAACTTTGCAAGCATTGTCGACTCTGGTGTAACCGCGGATCTTCTGGAGATTCTCATCGATCAGCTGGCTGATTATTTGCCCCGTTCAAGTGATCCGGACATGGCGTTAAATAATCTCACTAAATTTATGGAAGCTGCCCGTACCCCCTTGGCCCTGATTGGGTTGTTTGAACGCGATCCGTCGGCTTTGGAAATCTTGGTACAAATGTTTTCCACCACACAGCATTTTAGTGATCTGCTGATTGACGACCCCGAAAGCTACGACCTGTTGCGCATGGCAGACGGCAGGCCTGCAAGGCTATCGGACCTCGTTGAGGAACTCTGGTCCGACCTGGATCCACTTAAGTACGATACACGCCAAGCAGGCGCAGTGCTGCGACGATTTAAACGCCGTGAGTCACTCCGTATTGCCTACGGAGATCTGATCCGCGGACAGCCGTTGGAATCGGTTACCGAGCAGATTTCTTTTCTGGCGGATGCTATTGTTGAAAATGCCGTTCGGTTCATCTTCCGCAAACAGAGAGACCGATATGGCACCCCGCGAGGATCGAAAGGCGTCCCAGCGGAGTTTGTTGTGCTGGGATTGGGAAAACTGGGTGGATTGGAACTAAATTATTCGAGTGACATCGATCTTATTTGTATGTACGAGCATGATGGCAGAACTGATGGGGAACAGTCGCTGAGTAATGAAGACTTTTTTTGTGCCATTGTTCGAGAACTCATTGAGAGTTTAACGGGGACCACCGAACTGGGATCCCTATACCGAGTCGATCTTCGCCTCCGGCCTGGCGGTTCTGGGGCTCCACTGGTAATGCGGGCATCTGCAGCCAAGCAGTATTACGATCTTTCAGGACGAACCTGGGAGCGGCAGGCTTTTGTCAAAGCAAGGCCAGTCGCTGGCAACAGCGAACTAGGACAAAGATTTCTTAGACAACTCACGCCATGGATTTATCAGCGTTACTTGAGCCTTGCAGACATTACAGAAATCAAGGCACTCAAACGCCGCATTGAGGATCTTACGAAGAGTAAGGGCGAAGAGTCTTTTGACGTGAAAGCGGGTCGTGGTGGTATTCGTGATATCGAGTTTGTGATCCAGTTTCTACAGCTGCTCAATGGCGGTGACCTCCCATCGGTCCGGAATGGAAATACTCTCGTAGCGATCACTCAGCTGGCAGCGGAGGGCTGCCTGAGCGATCAGGAGAAGATCATTCTTTCAACAAATTATCGGTTTTTACGGAAGATTGAACATCGCCTGCAAATCATGTTCGACCTCCAAACGCATCAACTCCCACGAGGCGATGAGGAACGTCGGAAGCTGGCAATTCGATTAGGCTATCCAAACAATCCGAAAGAGGATCCACAACAATGTTTTGATAAGGACTACGAAAAAACAACGATTGAAAATCGTAGGGTGCTCGATCATCTCTTGCACGATGCATTTGGAAAAGATGCCCCTGCCGAGCCTGAGGTTGATTTAATTTTGGATCCCGATCCACCAATCGAAAAGATCGACCACGTTTTAGGGCGTTTTCATTTTCAAAACCGCGAACAAGCATATCGCAACTTAATAGAGCTCTCACAGGAATCGGTTCCGTTTCTATCGACAAGACGCTGTCGCCATTTTTTTGCATCGATAGCTCCTCGCCTACTTGAAGAGATCGACCGACATCCCGATCCCGATTCTACGTTGTTGAATCTATGCCACGTCAGCAATTCACTCGGCGGAAAGGGGGCATTGTGGGAACTCGTCAGTTTTAGCCTACCAATGCTCAAACTGTATGTCGATTTGTGCGCCACAAGTCCCTACTTGTCAAACATTCTGATTCATCACCCAGGGATGATCGACGAATTGTTGGATAGCTTGGTTTTAAACAGGCTGCCGGAACAGCGCAATTTAGAGGCCATGCTATTTGAATTGTGTCGGGGTGCGGAGGATCCCGAGCCAATATTGCATAGTTTTAAAAATGCCCATGTATTGCGAGTAGGCGTTCGGGATATCCTTGGTAAGGAAGAGATTCATACAACGATGGGCGCACTGGCAGATATTGCTGATTCCTGTCTGCGACAGATTACTAAAAAAGAGTATCCAAAATTGGTGGCGCGTGTTGGAGAGCCTGTTATTGCCCTTGGGCCAAGGGCAGGCCACATTGCGGAATTTGCAATCCTTGCAATGGGTAAATTTGGCGGTCGTGAACTGAACTATCAAAGCGACCTCGATGTGATCTTTCTCTATGAGGGGGAGGGGGGCACCCAGCATCGCAATTCAGATCGCAAACACCAGAACGTGACCTCCAACCACCATTTTTTTGGCGAACTGGCTCAGAGAATCGTTAAATCGACTAATCGGATAGGTTCTTTCGGTCGGCTCTATGAAATTGATCCTCGTTTTAGGCCCTCGGGCCAGAGTGGGTCTTTGGTCACCTCGCTTGCCGCCTTTTCTGAATATTATCGCGAGAGCCGAGGGCAATTATGGGAACGAATGGCACTCAGTCGTGTCCGAGTGGTTCTCGGCAATGAAATTCTGCGGGCAGAGATAGCCGACCTCGTACGGGAAGCAGTTTTTGTGAAACCTTGGTGCCAGGAAGATGCGGACGAAATGCGAGATCGTCTGCAGCAATCCAGTAACAGTGCCAATCTCAAGCGAGGAAAAGGTGGTATCGTCGATATCGAGTTTATTGCACAAATGATGCTCCTGCGCTATGGGGCCTCGCGTCCATCGTTGCAGCAATCCAATACGGTGGCAGCTTTGATGGCCCTTCATAAAGAGGATTTGCTTGTCGAGGCGGATTTTCAATTCCTTATCCATAGCTATCGCTTTCTCTGGACGCTCAGATCCCGGTTGCAGCTACTCGATTTTTCAGCGAGTGATGATTTGCCGGATGGCGACGGCCTGGTCAAGTTAGCCTCGGCAATGCATTATGAGGATCCGGAACAACTCTTGACAGACTATCAAAACTACAGCCAGAAAAACCGTCAGTTGTTTGACCGCTTTTTTGAGCAGACAACGATCATCCAATAAAATGTTTTAACATTGTACGATTCGGGTGGGTGTTCTCCCCCCAATCCTAAAGGGGATCAGGCTAGAAACAAAATAGGCCGCTCCCGAAGGAGCGACCTATCAAGTGTGCTTCAAAGGCAAATGTTTACGAACAACCCAGGCTGTTGCCGCAATTATGGCATAAGTAACAATTGCCGTTCCGGACGGTGATCGAACCGCAGTTGTCGCAACTGGGCGCATCCAGCTGAAATTCTGAAAACTGTGACGATGTCATTGCGCTCGATGAGGACGGGCCAGTTTGTGGTGCGATACCTACATTTTCGAGGTGGGTGGCCCTTGCCGCGATGGTCTTGCCATTCGCTTTCCCATTCCCGTTATGACTACTCGGTTGGGCTGCCTGCCGAGTCTTTCCATGACTCTCGGTTTGCCCGCCGTCCTTCGTGGCGACGGGCAACGACTCTGCCTCTTCATCCCCCGCGCCCCCTCCTTCAGAGCTTGCCGGGAGTGCAATGCCGAGACTGGCTTCGCGAAAACCAGGAATGAACTGACATCCCAGCCAACGGAAGATGTAATCCACCACACTCTTGGCATAACGAATATCAGTGTTTTGGCTAAATCCCATTGGCTCAAAGCGAGTATGCGAGAACTTGTTAACCAAAACCTCAAGCGGTACACCATATTGCAAGCTCAACGAGATGGCAGTCCCAAAACTATCCATTAGGCCACCGATGGTACTCCCCTCCTTGGCCATAGTAATAAAGAGCTCACCAGGTCTTCCGTCCTCGTAGAGGCCGACATTGAGATATCCCTCGTGCCCGTCAATACTAAACTTGTGTGTTACTGACTGACGAGTGTCAGGCAACCGGTCCCGTCGCGGTGCAGCAGCCTGCTTTTTCGCAACTTTATCGCTATCAGTCGATGTATTCAGTGGCTGACTCTGTTTGGAGCCATCCCGGTAGATCGCCAGTGCTTTCAAGCCAAGACGCCAACCCCAGATGTATGCTTCGGCGATATCCTCGACAGTTGTCGTGGAAGGCATATTCACCGTTTTCGAAATAGCCCCCGAAAGAAATGGTTGTGCAGCCGCCATCATCCGCACATGTGCTTGCCATTCGATACAGCGGCCGCCTCCCGAAGGCTCAAAGGCACAATCAAAGATAGGCAGGTGTTTCTCGTCGAGTTCCGGCGCGCCTTCAATCTTGTCATTCTGGTCAATATAGGCCGCGATCAGCTCGATTTGTTGCGGGCTGTATCCCAGCGTTTTAAGCGAGTGAGAGACAGACTTGTTGATGATTTTGAGCATCCCGCCACCGGCAAGCTGCTTGTATTTCACCAGCGCTATATCGGGTTCGATGCCAGTGGTGTCACAGTCCATGAGGAAGCTGATCGTACCTGTAGGCGCTAGCACGGTTGCTTGCGCATTTCGAAATCCAAAGCGATTTCCCGCTTCAAGGACATCATCCCACAATTTGCTAGCCGCAGATCGCAACTCAGCAGGGCAAGCTTCGTTGATAGTATCTACAGCATCACGATGCATTTGCATCACCCGTAACATTTCCCCCCGATTGCTCTCAAAGCCCTTAAACGGCCCGACGACAGCGGACATCTCAGCACTCGCAAGATTGGCAGCTCCATGTAATATCGCAGTGACCGCACCACAAATGCCGTATCCTGCATCGGAATCATAAGCATGTCCGCCCGTCATTAGCAGGCTTCCTAGATTGGAGTATCCAAGGCCGAGAGGTCGGTAACGCTGGCTGTTGGCAGCGATCTCTGCCGTGGGATAACTCGCGTGATCTACCAAAATTTCCTGGGCCACGAAGAATATGCGACAGGCATTCTTGAATCGCTCAACATCAAAGGTGTTATCTTCGCGACACATTTTCATCAAGTTGATGCTGGCAAGATTACAAGCGGTGTCATCCAGAAACATGTACTCACTACAAGGATTGCTGGCATTGACTCGGCCCGAGTTGGGGCATGTATGCCAACGATTAATGGTAGTGTCATACTGGACGCCCGGATCACCACACTTCCATGCCATTGCGGCCATTTGGTTCATGACCTCGCGTGCTTGGAAACTGGGGCCGGCCTTACTGGCATCCGTTACCCAGTGAGTTTTCCACTCCTTGTCTTCAATGAACGCCTTCATGAAGTCATCTGTGATGCGGACCGAAAGATTCGCATTCTGGAACATGATGGAGTTGTACGCTTCTCCATTGAAGTTCGCTTCGTAGCCACCTTTTTCAATCAAGCAGTGTGCTTTGGCCTCTTCTTTTGCCTTGCACTTGATGAAGTCCATAATGTCCGGATGCCAAATCTTCAGAGACTGCATTTTTGCAGCCCGCCGAGTTTTCCCACCACTTTTAACAACTGCTGCGATTTGGTCATACACCCGCATAAAGGAGAGTGGGCCGGAAGGTCGTCCTCCACCAGAAAGCTTTTCGCGATGGGATCGTATTGTGGAGAGGTCGGTTCCGGTACCGCTACCAAATTTGAACAACATTGCTTCGCTGGTCGCCAAGTGCATGATGGCTTCCATGTTGTCGTTGACACTCTGGATGAAGCACGCCGAACCCTGGGGGTACTCGTACGGGTTTTCGGGCTGCCTTACCGTGTTCGTTTCCGCATCCCAATGCCAGTTACATTTCGTCCCGGTTACTCCATACTGATGGTAAAGCCCAACATTGAACCAAACAGGTGAGTTGAAAGCACCATATTGATGGAGGCAGAGCCATGAGATTTCGCGGTAAAAGTTTTCACCATCTTTGGGTGAAGCGAAATAACCATCGCCCAATCCCCAGTCGGCGATGGTCCGACAAACACGATGGATCAACTGACGAACGCTATTTTCCCGCTCTGGCGTTCCGTTTTCACCGTAGAAGTATTTGCTGACCACGACGTTCGTTGCCAACTGACTCCAGTCGACAGGAATCTCGCAGTCGTTCTGCTCGAAGAGCAACTCCCCGTTTTCGCCCTTGATCTGGGCACTTCGTTGTTCCCATTCGACGGTTTCAAAAGGATCTGCGACATCTGGTGGGCAGAAAACAGGCTCGACACAGAGGCCCGGAACGTTTTCCTTGCGATTTTGATCAGACAAATTTTGGGAGGAAACGTCCACGTCGACAGTAGCCATCGCGCGAGTCCTTTCGAGCTAGAGGTGCGGGCATCCGTACCGGATTACTGAACATTTTCTATACTTAATCTTCTCGCAGCCCGCCCAGCCGGTTCGAAGAAATCTGCCCCGAGGCGATGAGAATCACACACTAGCCCCCCACAAGCAGTACATAAACAACTATATATTGTAGTTGATGCCCTTCTGACTACAACATCGTGTTGTGAGGGGCTGATTGTATAACCTTTTTTTAGCCCGTCAATCACAATTTTCAATTCTCGTTAAATGGCTTTGAATAAAGGAGTTAAGTAAATCTCCCCTCAATGGGCCGTGATAGCATAACTGTTGAAAAGAAGGTCTGCAACCGCAGGATTTAGCGGCGGTTTTGCTATTTCGGCCGCGCCTTGGCCACATTTTATGAGGAAAATGAGAGTCGCAAAAATTTTAAAAAAAAGCACCGACTGCGCGGACCGCTTTTGATGTTCCCGTCGTCGGAAACGATTGGACAGGTCGTCGCTTTTGCGTTGCGTTTTAGGAGCGGCCGAACTGGTTGTCAGTAGCCGATAAAAAGGGCCAAAGATGGCACCGCGACTAGGGATATTTCCAGCAGGCTTGCTCTTTAAAAACTAGAAGATGCCGAAAATGCAAGCGGTTCGCGATTTGAGAAAGGCAATCTGAAAAGGGCTTAGCGAAACAGGGGTCGTTCTGCCCATTTGCAGATGCTTAGGCAGTGATTTTATCAATCCGAACCTTTGTATAGAGTTGCCGATGCCCCGTTTTTCGCCGGGAATTCTTTCGCCTTCGGAGTTTTTGGACCACCAGTTTTGGCCCCTGGCTAACCCCGAGTACCTCAGCTTCAACAGCCGCCCCGTCCACGGTCGGGCTACCCAACTGGATCCCTTTCTCACTGCTGATACAGAGTACATTTTCAAACGTCAGTTTGTCTCCGACGTGGGTCTGGCGATAATCGATCGCTAGCTGCTGCCCCTCCTGCACTTTGAACTGTTTCCCGCTGTCGGCAATGATGGCGTACATGGAAGTCTCTCCGATAATGGCGCACGTCAGCGAGTGTGTGACGGAAATATTGGCAAACCGTGCATACTAGCTGCTTTTTTCCCTACCGTCGAGCGGGTTCAGGTCTTTTTGGGCCTTTTTACACATACCACCAACGATGGGGGCCCGGTTTTTTGCCCCAGGGAACAGTTACCTAGAGGTTCGGAAAATGGATCTCCCGACTCGCTTTATCATAGCCAAGAATTTCTATCTGTTCCGGCAGAAAGCCTTCCCTACTCAAAATTTGAACCACCACGGTGTTCTCCTCCTCCAATCCGGAAATTTCGCGACGTTTCCGATTGTTCAGGTAGGTGGCCACCTCGTCTGCTACCTGCAGATCAATTGCCACCACATCTGGGTGATGTGCAGAAGAGATTAACATTCTGACCGCCTCGATTGCCATACTCTCCGGGGTTTTAACCACCCCGGATCCTGAACACCCGGGGCAATCCCGGTAAATGCTTCGTTTGAAACCGGGCCTAATTCGCTGCCGTGTCATTTCAATCAGGCCGAAAAGACTGGTGCGGAGAATCTTTGTCCTTGCGCGGTCCCGTTTTACTGATTCTCGCAACACCCTTTCAACACCTCGTCGATGGCGTTCCTGTCGCATATCAATAAAGTCATTGACGACGACACCGCCCAGGTCACGAAGTCGCAACTGCCTTGCGATTTCACGGGCTGCGAGTTGATTGATCTGAAAAGCGGATTCCTCGGCCGAACCATTTGCCCGAAAGTTCCCACTATTTACATCAATTGCGACCAATGCCTCGGTTTGGTCAATCACAATCGACCCCCCCTGTTTCAGTGGCACCTCGCGCTGGTGGATCAGGGAAATCTCATCCTCAATCTTATACTTGTGGAACAAAGGATCCCGGCCTTTGTAGAATTGCAGCCTGTTCACGTGGCGTGGCATCACCATCTGAAGAAACTCTTTAGCGCGTTCGTAGGCCCGCTCTTCATCCACATAAATGACATCGACTTCGCTACTGAAAATGTCGCGAATTGTGCGGATGATCATGTCACTTTCCTCGTAAATATCTACCGGTGCGTTGCACTTTTTGATACGACGGACAATGACCTTCCAGAGTCGTAGTAGATAGGCTAAATCCCGGGATAGCTCTCGTTTGGTCCGTCCAGCCCCTGCTGTACGAATGATAAAGCCCAGGCCCTTCGGTGGATTGAGATCGAGCAGAATATCACGCAGTCGCCTGCGATCCTCCTCATCGTCGATTTTGCGTGAGACACCAACACGGCCTAAAGCGGGCATCAACACCAAGTAGCGTCCCGGAATACTGATGTAGGTAGAGAGTGTCGGCCCTTTATTGCCAATCCCTTCTTTAATCACCTGTACCAACACTTCGTCACCACGCCGCAGAATATCCTGAATGGGTGGTTTTACGCGTGGGCGGGCCCCAGGGCGAGACGTGCGGCCTCGTGATCGCGGGCGACGAGTTTTTGTCCTGGTCGTTTCATTCGTTTCATCAGTGCCACCCTCACCTTGGCTCGCTGATGACGGATCACTATCACCAGTATCTGGTGCCGGCGGATCGATATCCTCAACAATATCGCTATCGCGAAAACTACCTCCCCCCGTCTCCATGTACTTTGCCGGGTCAATGCCTGCCTGCCGATAGTATTGAGGCTCTACATCACTGATATGCAGAAATCCATTGCGACCGACGCCAAAATCGATGAAGGCCGCCTGGATTGTGGGCTCCAGATTAACAACCACTCCTTTATAAACATTCCCCACATAATTATCCTGGCTCGATCGCTCGATATAGAGTTCCTCGAGGACTCCATCCTCAACAATCGCAATCCGGCATTCCTCCGGTTGGGAAACATTGATTAGCATTTCGTTTTTCATGTTGTCTCTTTCTTTATATTTTGCAGCTGTATTTTGGTCTGTGTGAGAAAGTTGCCATGGTGTGGCAATTCTGCGAGTCCAAGTATTTCAATAATGTCTTGTGGTCGTACGGTTGCCTCACTGCGCAACTCGAGTTGCGTGCGCAGCTGAAGCTGATCGAGATGAAGCCGTAAGACGTCGGGCCGGATGTTGATTTGCTGACGTTTTTTGGCCCGTGTTATCCAATATGATTCGGCAGCCATAAACTGATTGATGTTTTCTTTAGTCGCCAATTGCAATTCACAAGGGACCGGAAATTCATACCAAGCACTTTCGGCTTTCATCTTTGGAGTATTGTCAGTCAGAATTTCGATATCCAAAATTTCAATCCCAGAAACGGTGTTCTCTCGGAGTTGCCGGGCTAGCCCGGCAGAGGTGTACTGTTTGGCCAATTTCAGATACATCACTTCATCCAAACTGGCGGCTCCTACTCCCAGGGCCGAAGTAAAACGCATCTGTGGTCGTGGGTGAAATCCCTTACCCATCTCAAGTTGCAAACCAGCTCTGTGAAAGATCCTTTCCAAGGCTCGGGCCAAATCCCGATGCCCCAAGAAGCGAAGATCGCCCTTTCTAGAAAAACGGATTCGTGCGCGTTGGCCTGTCGCGGATTCGTGTGCCTGCGTTTTGTTGGGGACTAAGGTACTAATTCGGGCACCTGCTTCCGTAATTCTTCCTTCAGGTAGCTGCGGATTTCCTGTGCGTTTTCCTTGGCCATCACGCGCTTAGCTATGCGTTGGCACTGTTTGATGCTGACGCTACAAATAACCTTCTTAATTTCCAGTAGTGAGGCCGGCGGCACACTCAACTGCTGTAAACCAAAACCTAGTAGCAGCATGGTATAGAGCATGTTGCCGCTCATCTGCCCACAAATGCTTACAGGTGTATTTGATTTGATCGCAGTCTGAATCGATGAGCGCAGCAGGCGGAGTACGGAGGGCTCGCTGGCGGTATACATATGCGCAACATCCTTGTTACTGCGGTCTACAGCCAACACATACTGAATTAAGTCGTTGGTACCAATGCTAATAAAATCAACCTCATCCACAAACCGATCCAAAAGGATCACCGCCGCAGGTACTTCAGCCATCATTCCGATTTCAATGTTGCGATCAAAATCAATATTCTGCTCTTCGAGATCTTCCATCACATCTGTGAGCAACATTTTGGCCTGACGAAGTTCCTTCAATGTTGTGATCAGCGGAAACATCACGCGTATTTTTCCCAGTGCGCTGGCCCTCAAAATTGCTCGCAACTGGGTTCGGAAAAGAGGCACGTTTCTCAAAGTCAAACGGATGCTGCGTAGACCCAAAACCGGATTCCGCTCATCCTCAGGGCGGGACATCTCCAAAAGCTTTTCCGCACCTAAATCGAGAGTTCGAATGCAAACGGGCTTGCCCGCCATTGCAAGAAGGACTTTTTTGTAGGCTTCAAAATGTGTTTCTTCAGTAGGTTCCGTTTTTGCGTTGAGGTATAAAAACTCGGTGCGATAAAGTCCAATTCCATCAGCACCACTGGCATTACATTCTTCCACTTCATAGGGAAATTCAATATTTCCGTATAAATGGATTGGAGTGCCGTCTTCTGTGACGGCCGGTTTGTCCGCCAGGGGCCGAAGTCGCACAGCAAGGCTGCGATGTTCCTCGACTTCGTGTCGATATCTGGCAATCGTTTCCTCATCAGGCTCCAAAATGATGCGCCCGTGATTGCCATCGATGATTATCAGATCACCGCCAGACACATCTGTTAAAAATGGCCCTGCTGCAACCACCGCCGGAATATGCATTGCCTCAGCTACAATTGCAGTGTGGCTACCTGGCCCCCCCACCTCGGTAACAAATCCCTGGGTAAACGCGCGATCCAAATTTGCTGTTTCACTTGGAGTCAGATTATGGGCCAGGAGTACCACCGGTGAGGTTAGTTGGGATACATTCTCGCTGCGATCACCAAGTAGGTGTTTAAGAAGCCGTTTTTCGATATCAAAGATATCGGTAGCCCTTTCCTTCATAAAGGCACTATCAAGCGACTGAAACACCTTGGCGTAGCGGCGCATGATCCGGCTTACGGCATATTCCGGAGAGTAGTGGTTCTGCTGGATCAAGCCCTCGATTTCGCGTCGCAGACGGGCATCGTGCAACATCCTCAGGTGGGCGCCGAAGATCGCACCATAGTGCTTGCCGAGTTGCTGCGTTACGGTATCGCGATTGGCAGCAATCTCCTGATCTGCCCCGGCAATGGCGTCAGAGAGTCGATCGATCTCATGCTGTACCGCCTCGCGCGCAACGAACCGTTGCGGAATTCTTACCCCCTCATTGTCCACGACCAGGGCTTCGCCTATGGCGACGCCGGGTGAAACAGCTATGCCTTGTAATGTCTGCATCGCATACCTGCCAAGCGCCGATGCGTAGCACGAACCGTGCTCCGCTGTCGCACATTTGATACAACCAATGTTGTATCACCAATATATGTGCTGCTATAGCGATTGGCGTTGCGAAGGAGAACATCTCCACGCTGCTGGAGAAACATCATTCCAGCGGCAACGAAGAATCGTGCTCCTACGTGTGTTTAGTTATGGTCCTTTGTTAATTCATCGACGGATTTAGTTTCCAGAATATCCGCCAACACCTTAACAGCCACTTCGGCGTCTGGGCCGTGGGCCTCAATTTCTAGTTTCGTTCCCTGTGTTGCCCCCAGCGTGGCAATGTCGAGTAGGCTCTTGCCATCGACACATCGGTCACCGCTGATAATAGACACCGTCGACGCAAACTCACTGGCTTTGCGTGTAAATACCTCACCAGGACGCAAGTGGAGCCCCTGTGGATTTTTGATTTCCACGCAACGGCTCGCTTTTGAGTTTTCGGTGTTTGGCATCCCATTACCCTTCTTCAACAGTTTCACAGAGAGCACAAATACTTTGTTCCCTAACTTACAAACTGGTTGTTATCTGCCTCCTCCAATAACTGCCAAATATCTTCGGCTGTTTTTGATTGCTTTAAAAATTTACAGAATGTGTCGTCCCGAAGTTGTCGCGAGATATTTTCGAGTGCTCGGAGATGGTCTCCAGGGCGATCTGGCGGTGAAATAAGCAGAAAAAATAAATTTACCTTTTCACCATCAAGACTTTTAAAATCGACCCCCTCCACACTGACACCAACGGTGCCGACTAAACGACCAACACTTGGATGTTTAGTGTGTGGAACTGCGACACCTCGTCCAATTCCGGTGCTTCCTAATTCCTCGCGTTTGGTAATTGCTTTGATGGTACTTTCTGCTTCACTTTCTTGAATGTCACCCGATTCGACCAGTGCCAGGGTCATTTCACGAATAACATCTTCCTTTCCACCTGCCGCCAGATTTGGCCGGATTGCTGTGCTGCTCACGAAGTCCACAAATTTCATTCCACCCGATCCTTTCTCAACGATCTTGAAATTTCAAACATAGCGGTTTGTAGTTTTTTATTCAGTATTTTCTTTTTCGGACTCTTCTACAGGAACGGAAGTGGCAGAAATATGTTCGCCAGTCCCTCGGTGTCGATGTTGAATCTTGTCTTTATACTTTCGCAGTTGGCTTTCCATGCGATGAACGACCGTATCGATCGAGCCCATCAGGTTCGTACTGCGATCGGTTGCTACAAAATCGTGTTTGTGCTCAGAGGCAACCTGCAGATCCACAGCAGGCTGCTCCTCGTGTTCCAAATCAATAGTGATAATGATCGATGTCAGGCGATCAAAAATGCGCGTTAGCCTACTGACTTTTGCCTCTATTTTTTGTCGACTTGCATCACTCAAATGACCATGACGTGTCGAAATAGTGACCTGCACGCAAATAACTCCTTCCCTCAGGCGGGAAATTTTTCCGGTGGGCTAATATTCCCACCCATCCGTAAATCAAGCCACTCATTTTAGCTTTTGCTACCGGCAACAACAAATCCCGAAAAGAACCCTGTCTTTTCAAAACCCCATCTTTTTAAAATATCGGGGTTGTCTCCATGGACTCCAGACTGGAGCCTCGACAGGGGAGTCGGGGGATTAGGCCCCCAGAAACAAAACTCTTCTAAGTCTTTGATGATGTATCCTAGTCGGTCTGCCAAAATTCCACGCATTTATCTCATTTTATCCATAGCCTCTTTGCCGGGTAAGGGGATGCCCCCTGTTTTCATGACGAGGAAGGGTGCCTATTACGGGGAAAAGGCCGATTATTAAGATCGGGAGTCCTTATTGTAAGCATTGCCCCGAGGAATGATTGACCAGCAATGTGGACCCCACCATTAGTATGAAAGTGCCCGGGCTCGGCATGTCGGACGCTTCCTCCGAGTTGTTTTCATTTTAGCCCGGATTTGATGGTCCACTACCGCGATTGGCAGCCCGGCATTTATGATAGGACGCGGGCCGAGCTTAAGCCGGCTCTCTAAGTGCCATTAAAGGTTTTTGCCTCAATTGTTTCTCATCCATGGGTGTCGATCTTGATGTCTTGTCAATTTCCCTTGATCCGCCGTGAAATTGCGGGGGTTCCTATTGAAGAGCTGGTCCATCAGGGTGGCACCCCCGTTTTTGTCTACGATGCAACGGTGATCCTCCAGAGGATCCAAAATCTCGCAGCATTTGATGTTGTCCGTTACGCACAAAAAGCGTGTGGCAACCTAGCGATTCTTGATTTGTGTCGTCGCCAAGGAACCGTTGTTGATGCGGTGAGTGGAGGAGAAATCCTCCGTGCAGAAGCGGCTGGATTCAGCACCACAGGCGATCCCTACCCCATCGTTTACACAGCAGACATTTTTGATCTTCAAACGCTAGATCTTGTCGTTGCTAAAGGGATCCATGTCAATTGCGGTTCGCCCGATATGATTTCCCAACTGGGTGAACGTTCGCCGGGACAACCGATTACCCTTCGTATTAATCCAGGTTTTGGTCATGGTCACAGCCAAAAGACCAACACAGGTGGTGAACAGTCCAAACATGGAATATGGCATGAGGATCTTGCAGACTGTTTGAGTCGGTCTGAGCGATACCAACTTCCGGTGACGGGCCTGCATATGCATATTGGCTCAGGTACAGACCTTGAACATCTTGCTCAAGTTTGTGCTGCAATGGAACACATTGCGACTTTGGTTGGTCCGTCGGTCACGACGATCAGTGCTGGTGGTGGACTCTCGACACCCTATCAAAGTGGTGAAACGCATGTTGATCTAGAGGCTTATTTTGATCTTTGGGATGCGACGCGTAAGCGACTTGAGAGAGCATTTGAGCATCCAGTAGGACTAGAGATTGAGCCAGGCCGTTATTTGACTGCCGAGTCCGGCTATTTGATTGCAGAAATTCGTGCGGTCAAACAAATGGGGAAAAATATATTTTATCTGGTCGATGCCGGCTTCAATGATCTTGCCAGACCGATTCTCTATGGCGCGTACCACCCGATGTCGATTTGTCACCGAGATGGATGCATGCATCGGGACACCCGGGAAGTCGTTGTCGGCGGACCCCTTTGTGAATCGGGTGATATTTTTACCCAAACCGAAGGGGGATATGTCTGTACTCGCAATTTGCCTGAGGCAGGTGTCGGTGATTGGCTGATCATCGAATGCGCCGGTGCCTACGGGTCTGTGATGGGTTCCAATTACAATTCCAGGACACTTGCTGCCGAGTTGCTGATTCAGGATGGAAAGGTACATACAATCCGTACCCGCCAAACCTTCGAGGAGATGATTTCCAACGAAACCATCCCCGCTGCCGACGATGCTTCGTGAACCCAAAAACCCGTTAATGGCTAGGCAATTTTTCCAATAATTTGGAAAAATTGCAGTCGTCGCTGACCAGTGACCGATCCGCTGCCGGCAGCCAGAAGTGAAAGACATGTTCGCAGTCAGCCGGATCTATCATCAATGGATCACGCAACTCAACTCGGCCGTCATGAAATGCGACATTCACAAATTCAAAGTGTCGGGGGGCAATAAACGTTTGCCAGTTGCCGCTCGCCGCGTCGCCGATGACGACCGCCTTGAGAGCATCGTAATCGAGAAAGACCCCTTTTTCTCTGTCTCCACTCGAAAGCTGATCTACGCGATTGTTGATGCCATAACTGGCTTCGTGCCGGGGTTGGCGCTCGTCGCTAGGGCAATGATAGACGATTTGTGAATCGGTCAATTCACCGGCCAATTGTTGCGGCCATTTTGAGGGTTCGATCGATCCGGCTTGCCCGTTAAATTCGAGGGTTGCCATGATGAGTTTCATCTCATGGTATTGGCAGGTAGCACTACGCGCCTTGCCACGGGAATTGAGAAGAAAAGGGACGAGAAGAATCGCCACCCCGCCCATGCAGAGAACAACGACAACACATTCAGTCATTGTGAGTTTGGGATAACCCACTCAGTTCCCTTCCCGCTGATGTAGTTCTTCGTGCGACATGTCATCGACCGGTCGATTATCAAAACCTCGCTCTATGGACAATTCAATACGATCCACGAATTTGACATTGGCGCATTCATCGACTTCACTGCTGTGACAAGCTGCAAAATCACGAATTAAAAAACGGACGGGCCCTCCAGCGGCTGTTTCAAGAGGCCGATCTTGTCGGCGGTAAAGGAGGAATCCGCAATCCCGTACCGAAGCGAGTGGAATGCTGGCATGAAAATCACTCACATCACTATGGATCGTAAGGTACTCAGCAGACGGCTTGACTCCAGCCAGCTGCAGTATGCCTTCAAGGGCAACCGCGCCACCAGTTCGCTTTGGATCAATTTGCCGTACATCGTCCATTTGCCATCGCGGGTCGATGGTTGCAAGATCATTCCATGTGAGTTTGCATTGCTTGCCGACTTCTCCCTCAATCGTTAATAACACAGTAGAGTTCATGCTTCACCTAACGTGCGACCCGGATTTTCAGAAGGGCTCTCTGAAAAAACATTGGAAAACGTATGTGTTTCTCCAACGGGAAGAACCATTATTTTGCCATCGCCCATACGACCGGTGCGGGCAACGGCAATGATCTTTTGAACAATTTCCTCGACTCGGGAGTCATCAGCCCAGAGTGTTATTTCCACTTTCGGCAAAAATGCTTTTGAATATTCGCTGTCGCCATACTGATCCAAATAACTTTTCTGACGTCCAAAACCCTTCACCTCGCGAATGCTGCACGCTTCCAGTGGGGCCCGGCGGAGCGCACCGAGTACCCCCTCAGCGAGATAGGGCTTGATGATGGCAACGATCTGTTTCACGGTCGAAATACCCCCAATTGGTCGGACATCGGAGAACCGGGACACATTATCGGTTGGCGTTTGTCTCCTTGCAACCATCCCATTTAATATGGCGCAAACGAGTATATGTAGCTCATCGTAGACGCGGGAGCACCCAAGGATGATTTTGAAAACCAATGCGACTGGGCAGGCAGAACGGAAACTTCCCAGAACTGGATGGCAAATGATGGGTCAACTAAAAAAGTTTGTTCCAAAGAGATCAATGGGTGGCCCAGTTTCCACCTCGATATCGCCCTCAACCCGAGTCATGCAAGCAAGTCGCATGGTTTCTTCATTGCCGATGTAGGCCAAACAGGGGAGTGGGTCCGGAATGGGCGTCGGCAGCGGCGTCCTGAACTTGACCTTTTCGCGAAAAGTCATGTCGTTCGTGTTTTCTCTACCTTGAGTGATGTTGACGCGACAGGTGCCACACAGACCAAGCCCATGACAATTGAAAATGGAATTCAGCGTAGCGCCAAATCCGTTGAAACCATCGTATAGATTGACCCCGGCTTTTTGTGCCGCACTACGCAAGTCGGTTCCTGCTGGTACTTCGAGCTCCTTTTTTTCTTTTGTAAATTTGACGGTGGGCATGATATTGGTTTCGATATTGTACGTTGACCGCGGTCGATACTCTGGATACCAATCTAACCGATGGACTCTCGTCTAGCCAAGGGCAGGCTCATGTGCGCTTATCTTGCTCTCGGCCCGCCAGCAATCGCCATTCGGTTCCACCTGTCGCGGCCGAAACGGCCCAGTAGACAATCATACAGCAAATCAATGGCACCATAACTCGGAGACTCTCTTGCAACAGTCCAGCGGTTTCAACTCTTGGCAGGGATCGGAGAATTGCCCAGCCGGCAACAAACATACAGAGTGCAGCAAAACTACTGCGAGCAACCGTTGCTTTAATGCTCTGCCAATGGAGCGGCGCGATCCGCCGACTAAATGCAACGCCCAGTAGAATCATTAGCAAACCGGCGACGAGTGCACTAGCGAGTGCCAATCCTACTTCGGCAAATATCCAGATCAGTGCGAGATCAAGAAGAAAATTGAGTAAGATAATGTAGCTACCAAGCCGCCAAGGTGTGTGACGGTCACCATAGGCATAAAACCCCCGAGCCAAAATGGGTAGCGCACAGTAGGCCCAGACGCCGCTGCCGTAGGCGATCACCATCTCTGCTGTGCGAAGCGCATCTGCGGTTGTAAATTCCCCATGGCGGAACAGGAGAACGGTCAGGGGCTGCCCCAGAAGGATGAGCCCGACAGTGGCTGGGATTGCCAGAAAGAGTGTAACTCGCAGACCAAGCGTCAAGGTATTTCCAAATTCTGTCTGGTTGCCACGAAACGCATGGCGACTGAGCGCAGGAAAAATGACAGTTCCCACCGCAACACCAAGGAGACCAATGGGCAACTGATAGATCCGTTCGCTAAAATAAATAGCGGCGATCACACCTTCCCGCAGGGGGTACATCAGCGAGTCTCCTAACCACGGAATGGCGGTCCCGGGTGCGGGAGCGGAAAAAATCCACCCGACGAAGGTATCTACCAGGGTGTTTATTTGGGCGATTGCCAGTCCCAGCAGGGTGGGAAAGAGGCCGGTCGTTACGCGGCGCACCGCCTGCCGGGTGGCCTTCCATTGGAAGTCGAAGCGAAAGCCAAATTGGCGTAATACTGGAAATTGCATGCCAAATTGCAACAAGCCGCCTACCAGAACAGCCCCCGCCAGCACGTATGCCTGCTGTGCCGGATTCCCAGACCAACCGGGTGCAATCCAGACTGCCGCTGTGATCCAACAGACATTTAACAGGATGGGGGCCACTGCCGGTGTGCTGAAATGATTTAAGGCGTGGAGTGTTGCCGATATCTGTGCCGCCAAACAGACAAATAGCAGATAGGGAAGCATGATTGCCGAGAGACCGGCGATGAGTTGAAGTTGAGGGTCATGATCGGTATAGGCCCAGACCACGGCACAAAACAATTCGGACAGTAAGACGACAGCAGACAATACAATGGTCAGCCAACCGAACAAAACGCTCACGAGTTGCCAGGCGGCAGGTCGCGACTGCTCCAATGTTTCGGTGAGCACAGGTAGATAGCTGCCCGAGAGTGCCCCCTCTCCAAAAAGTCGGCGGAAAAAATTGGGGATCCGAAATGCAATAACAAAAGCATCGATTGCACCGCTTCCCACCAAACCAAAAAGTGCGGCGGTGGCAATATCGCGCACCATGCCGAGTATCCGACTCACCATTGTCCAGAACGTCGTGACACGTACACCGGCTGGAAGTCGAGTCCGTTCGTGCAACATAATCATCGGCTGCTCGTGATGGCCGGAGACGGGCGGTCGGGACTGTCGATAGGACAAAGTCCAAAGCGGTCTGGGAATATCGCTGGCCTTGTGGGACTCTGTGGGATCGAATACGTTCTACGGTCTGAAGAGTCTACCATGTCCCGGTGCCCTCATGCACCGAGGGCATTTTTCTCCAGACCGGATGCATCCGAAATCCCATGGCAAAACATACGCCCCACCAGCAAAAGATCATCAAAAATTACTACAAGAATCGGGAGGCCATTTCCCAGCAGCGCCTCGGTGAATTGGTCACGGATCTTTATCTTGCTGAAGGTAAGAAAAGAGAAACAATTTGGAAGCGAATATGCAGCGCCCTTGAAAATTTGGAAATAAAACCGGAACGCATCAAACACCTCCAGCAACAAGATAACCCGGAATTGGTGGCCAGACTGGTCCAGGAATTGATGGGAAAGACGTGACAGAGTCATCCTCAACAGAGTCATCCTCATTTGCATTGTTGTCTCCGAACGATTCATCTCAGCAACCGCCATCTCACTAAAAAGGGTCGACGAATAGTCCATGCGAGAGTATCTCAAGCTCATGCAGCATGTATTGGATCATGGCTCGGCCAAAGAGGACCGTACCGGGACAGGTACGCGGAGTCTGTTTGGCTACCAGATGCGGTTTGATCTGGCTGCCGGATTCCCTCTCTGTACCACAAAGAAACTGCATCTTCGCTCCATTATTTATGAATTGCTGTGGTTTCTGCGCGGAGAGACCAACGTTGCCTACCTGAACGAAAATGGGGTCACAATATGGGATGAATGGGCTGATGCACGGGGCGAATTAGGCCCAATGTATGGCTGCCAGTGGCGGAGTTGGCCAACCGCCGATGGAGCGTCCATCGATCAAATCACGCAGGTGCTCGAGCAGATAAAAGAAAATCCGGATTCCCGTCGCCTGATTGTTTCTGCATGGAATGTGGGCCAACTGCCACAAATGAATCTGGCGCCGTGCCATGCACTGTTTCAGTTTTATGTCGCCGAAGGTCGGCTTTCTTGTCAACTCTATCAACGGAGTGCCGATATCTTTCTCGGCGTGCCGTTCAACATTGCATCGTATGCAATGTTAACGATGATGATGGCCCAGATAACTGGTTTGGCTCCTGGTGAATTCATCCATACTTTTGGAGATGCGCACCTCTATAACAATCACCTAGAACTTGCTCGCATGCAACTGCAGCGAGAAACGCGGCCATTGCCTCAACTAAAGATCAATCCAGATGTGCGGTCGCTTTTTGAATATACCTATGAAGACTTTTGTTTATTAAATTACGATCCGCATCCACACATTAAAGCACCCGTGAGCGTGTAACATTCAATCCCTGGCAGAAAACATCTCATCCCGGGAGTTTTGGCGAGTGTTATCCATTATTGTTGCGATGTCTGAAAATCGCGTCATTGGCCGCGCTGGGACGCTGCCCTGGCACCTCTCTGCGGATCTTAGGCGATTCAAACAACTGACGATGGGTCACGCCATTGTGATGGGAAGAAAAACCTATGAATCGATTGGTCGGCCCTTACCGGGCCGCGTTTCCATCGTTTTGAGCCGTGACCCAAAGTACCTGGTAGCGGGCGTGGATGTGGTTGAAAACTTAGAGCAGGCCCTCGCAAAGACCAGAGAAGAAGAGGTGTTTGTGATTGGTGGTGCTCAACTCTATGAAATAGCCCTGCCCTTAGCAGAGCGTCTGTATCTCACCGAGGTGGGCACGACGATCGACGGGGATGTTTTTTTCCCGACCTGTGATTGGAGTCAATGGGAGTTGATCAAATCTCTGCCGACCGAAATCGATGAGAAAAGTGGATTACCTTATTGTTTCAAAACCTATCATCGTAAAAAGACCGCCGCATGCAGAGGCGAGCCTCCCCAATAGACTCACGCGCGATCTCCATAGAACGCCATCACATCAGCAAGCGTGTCCGCCCCAGCGGCGAGCATGAGCAGGCGGTCGAAGCCGAGGGCCACCCCGGTGCAGGGAGGAAGCCCGGACCGCATCGCTTCGATCAGCCGATTCTCCACAGGTAGCAGACTCTTGCCCATTGCCAGTCGTTTTTCGTTGGCGGTGATTGCCCTCGCTCGCAACTCCTCGGCATCGAGAAGTTCGTGGTAGCCATTGGCGAGTTCAACACCTTTGTAGAAAAGCTCGAACCTTTCGGCCACAGGCGGGTCATCTTCCCGAATTTTGGCCAGTGCTGCTTGAGATGCAGGGTAGTCGTAGACGATTACCGGTCGCTTGCGACCTAAGTGTGGCATGACCAATTCGAGCATCAGCAGATCAAGCCAATGATCCCGGTCATCACCAAATTGCGACGGTATTGCCACGTTTGCAGCAGTAGCCACTTGCGCTAAACGGGAAGTATCCGCTGTGAGCGGATCGACGTTTGCATGCTGCATAAAGGCGTCACGATAACTCATACAGTCGGCCGCTTCGGTTTCTAACAAGGCCTCGGTGAACTCAACGAGTAGAGCAATCCCATCCTCCATCTTGTCGTTGGGGCGGTACCATTCCACCATGGTAAACTCACGGTTATGGAGCGGCCCTTTTTCGCCATCACGAAATGCTCGCGCAATCTGATAAATGGCCCCGCACCCGGCAGCGAGCATCCGCTTCATCGCCAACTCGGGCGATGTTTGTAGCCAGAGGTGCTGGGGCTGTTTTGCAGAAAGTATCGTGCTGCCAATCGGTTCGAGATATTGATCGACAACGGTATCGGTCGAAAGCAGGGGCGTTTCCACTTCAAGAAACCCGCGTTGGAAAAAAAATTCGCGGGTACGCCGTAGCAACGCTGCCCGTAGTTGCAAATAGGGCAAATCGGCTGTTGGCTGCCAACAATCACCCGACTGGAGATGGTTTCCGTCGTTTGTCATGGGCAATCTGGCATCACAGGAGGCGAACGCTTTGTTGGGCCACCTCATTCTTTAACGCGTTCGATGTATTCGCCGGTGCGGGTGTCGACGCGAATGAGTTCACCTATTTCAACAAAAGCGGGACACTGGATTTCAGCACCCGTTTCTACTTTGACCGGTTTTGTAACATTGGTGGCCGTGTTGCCTTTGGCCCCCGGTTCGCAATACTCAACTTTTAGCACGATATGATTTGGAGGCGTTATGGTGATCGGGTTATTTTCGTAGAGCACCATCTGGCAGAGAGTGCTGTCTTTGAGAAATCTCCAGTCATCGCCGACCTGTTCGGCCGTCAATTCGTATTGCTCATAATTTTCGGTATTCATAAAGACGTAATTGTCGCCCTGCCGGTAAAGAAATTGGCTTTCGATTTCTTCCACATCGGCTGCTTCGATAGACTCACCACCCTTATAATTGCGATCTAATATGGTGCCGCGCACAAGATTTCTCATCCGCAGCGTATAAATGGCATTTCCCTTCCCCGGCTTGCGAAAGCTGGAATCAATCACCAGATAGGGTTCCCCGTCGATCTGAACCTTCAAGCCTTTTCTAAAATCGCTGGTACTGTATGTCGCCACGCTGGGGGTTGTCCTCTCTTCGTTTTTTCTGGGGATATTAGTATCTTGGGATGATGACTATTTTAGCGACCCCGCTGCGATCTGTCGCGACCAGTTCGAAAACACGACCCGCCCTCTCATGGCAAGAGTCCCTTCGCCGCGCAATTCGTGATCCGGTGCAACTTTGTAGGTCCTTGCAACTTCCCCCGAAGTACGAACAGGCCGCCACGCAAGCATCCCAACTTTTTGGAGTTTTTGTGCCTCGGGAATACCTGGGGCGCATGAAGGTGGGGGATGAAAAGGATCCGCTGTTGCGACAGGTCCTTCCAATCGCCGAAGAAGCCGAAACAGGAAAGGGCTTTTCTTTAGATCCGGTCGGAGATGCCGACGCTTTGATGGCTCCCGGATTACTGCACAAGTACCGCTCGCGGGTGCTGTTGATCGCATCCGGTGCCTGTGCCGTCCATTGTCGCTACTGTTTTCGCCGCCATTTCCCCTACGAACAGATGCCCCACGGGCTTGAAGACTGGCAGCCCGCAATCGAGCAGATCGACGAGGACACGACGATCGAAGAGGTCATTCTTAGTGGCGGAGATCCACTTATGCTCACCGACCCACGACTGGCGGAGTTGGTCGACTGCTTGGAACCGATAAAACATCTGAATCGCCTGAGAATCCATACTCGGCTGCCGGTCATGATTCCCTCTCGTGTGACCGACTCCTTGCTCTCTTTACTCTCTGATGGTCGCCTGAGACCGGTTGTTGTGGTCCATATCAATCATCCTGCAGAGATCGACCTTCCGGTATCGATGGCCCTCTCCCGTTTGGTGGAGGCGGGCATCCTTGTGCTAAATCAATCGGTACTTCTTCGAGGGGTGAACGATTCAGCAGAGGTACTCAGCACACTTTCAAAACGATTGGTGGACTTGCGCGTGATGCCCTACTACCTCCATCAACTCGACCGTACTCTCGGGACAAGCCACTTCGAAGTGCCCGTCGAAATTGGGATTTCAATCATCGAACAGATGCGGAGCCGGTTGCCCGGTTATGCTGTGCCTCGTTTCGCCCAAGAAAAGCGTGGCAAATTGAGCAAACAGGTGCTGGCGTAAAACGGCTGTGATTATTCCCGATGGCAAACGATCTCCGGCCGTAAACCTACCACTTAAATTCAGGCCTCAATACCCATCAGGGTTTTTCCATGCGCGGCAAATGGGACGCTTCTTGAACCGCGTCCGGTTCTTGGTACGATGACTCGCGCTGAGGTTCTCCGAAAACGCTCTCTAGAAAGTTGTGAACGTTGGATTCTCCTAAAATTCAAATCCATTGCGGCGATTGTCTGGAGGGTCTGTCGCAATTGCCTGCCGAAACGGTAGATCTGGCGTTTGCTGATCCGCCATTCAATATCGGATATGCCTATGATGTGTACAAAGACAAGCTCGATTCGGAGAAATATTTGAGCTGGTCGGCCGACTGGATGGCCGAGATCGTTCGTGTTTTGAAGCCTTCGGGAACGTTCTGGTTGGCCATTGGTGATGAATATGCCGCAGAGATGAAAGTACTCATGCAGCGCGAGTTGGGTTTATTTTGTCGCAGTTGGGTGATTTGGTATTACACGTTTGGCGTTAATTGCAAGCGCAAGTTCAATCGCTCCCATGCCCATCTACTGCATATGGTAAAAGATCCAGATACCTTTACGTTCAATGTAGCGGACATTCGAGTCCCCTCCGCGCGGCAGCTTGTCTATGGTGACCGGCGGGCGAATCCGGAGGGACGCTTGCCAGACGACACCTGGGTGCTGAGACCTCAGGATCTTCCTATGGGTTTTGCTGCCGAGGAGGACACCTGGTACTTTGCACGCGTTGCAGGCACGTTCAAGGAGCGAGCCGGTTTTCACGGCTGTCAGATGCCAGAACAGCTGCTCGGACGGATTGTACGAACCTCAAGTAATAAGGGTGAGTCGGTACTCGATCCATTTTTAGGGAGTGGCACAACCGGTAGTGTTGCAAAAAAACTGGGCCGGCAATTTATCGGGTTTGAATTGTCCCAAGAATATGCCGAACTCGCTTTGGAGCGGATCCAGCGTGTTTCGGTGGGACAGGCCCTCGATGGTGCTGCCGAACCTACGCTCAGTGCACCGAGTACCGCCGCAGGGCGAAGTCTTTCTGCCCCAGGAGCGAAAAAAGTGAAGGCCGAAAAACAACACGCCTCCAATCAGCGGAGCCTACCCGGCATTAGGTCGATCGAGGACGGACAGGATTAAGGAAACAATTAAGGATGAAGTTCGCGATCTGTAACGAGACGTTTGGCTCTTGGCCGCTTGAGCGGTCGGTGGCCTTTGCTAGCGAATGTGGTTATACGGGATTGGAAATCGCTCCCTTCACGCTTGGGCCAACTGCTGGTGCCATTTCATCTTCCATGCGGCACCAGATTCGCCGGCAAGTGGAGGATGCCGATTTGGCCGTTGTCGGTTTGCATTGGCTGCTTGCGAAGACCGAGGGCTACCACCTCACAAGCCCCGAAGCTGCCGTGCGGGAACGGACCGCAAAGTATCTCGTCGAATTAGGCCGACTCTGCCGCGATCTGGGGGGACAAATCATGGTCTTTGGTTCACCCCCGCAGCGAAATCTGCAAGAGGGTGTGACCCTGGAAGCTGCAGCCGATTATGCCAGAGAGGTTTTTGTAGCAGCGATGCCTGCCTTGGAGGACCTGGAGGTGGTTTTGGCATTAGAACCTCTTGCGCCGGCAGAAACCAATTTTCTCACCACCGCCGCGGAGACAGTCGCGCTGATCGAGCAGATTGGATCACCTGCCTGCCGCCTCCATTTGGATGTGAAGGCGATGTCGAGCGAAGAGGAATCTGTAGCGGGTTTGATCCACCGGTACGCAGACGAACTCGTCCATTTTCACGCGAACGATCCCAATTTGCAGGGCCCCGGGTTTGGAAACGAGGATTTTGTGCCAATTTTTAAAGCCCTCGGCGAGATCGATTACCGCGGCTGGGTATCGGTGGAGGTCTTTGATTACGATCCGGGAGTCGAACGGCTTGTCAAGGAAAGCCGCGAGTATATGGGACGCTGTCTGGAACGGATCAGCGGTCCCTAAAAAATCGTTTTTCTAAAAACACACGAAGCAGCAGGAGACTTTGGTTGCCGAACGTGCTCACCGTTGCCACTTACGGTGGGAGGATCACATCGACTCCACGCGGAGTGTTGCCAGTTGGTGGGCCGTACCAACGAGACGATCCCAGTTGTCGTGAATATATCCGGGTGGGCCACCAATCTGTGCCACCACTTCATGGACCTGTTCGGTGGGAACCATTTCAATCGCATCCCAGGGGCAAACCGTTAGCTCATACGGATTGGTCTTTTTTTGTGGAATATGGACACATACGACACAGCCAACACACCGTTCCAGATCGATTTCACACCACTGTCCATTTCCTTTAACAGCAATCCCGTCGAGTGTCCTGAGTTCAATGGCATCGACCGGACAGACTTCCAGACACGCTTCGCAGCCTGTGCAGTTGTCGGCATTGATCACCGCCAATTCCTTTGGAACTTTCTTCTTGGGAGCTTTTTTGCCTTCTTTTTTCCCCATCCCAAAACTTCCAAAAATAAATGTGGATATGTACGGCTAAGAAACTGGATAAGTCATAAATATAAATCAGCCACCCGCCAACCGCAAGCAAAACCCTCACTTGATATCTCTCTCTGGCGTGGGAGGGCGTTTTCGGGTGGCTACTCTTCGCGCTCCTCTTCCTCTTCCGCCTCCTCGGCGTCATCGCCAGCATGACGGTGGAGAACTTCCTCTGCCTGCGAAAGATCCTTTTTGGGGACTAAAACCCGGATTTTAAACACCCCCGTCAGTCCGGCCTGATGCTCCCCTTCAATGACACAATCAATTTCTTCATCAGCAAGTGCCAGTTTGAGAATTTCTGCCAGATTTCCATCTGTCACGGTAACGAGTGTTGTCAGTTCCAGCCGTTCATCTCTGTCTCCAGCGTGATTCATCCTTTTTCATCCTTTCTCAGGCCGTTTGACCGATCGCCGCTGATCCTCAAGTTTAATCGGTATCCGGCAATCCTATCAGGCCCGGGAAATGTATTGACCCGTTCGGGAGTCGACCTTAATGCGCTCATCATTTTTAAGATACTCGGGAACCTGCACCACCAGGCCCGTCTCCAGCGTTGCCGGCTTCGTTCGCTTGGTCGCTGAATCTCCCTTCACGGCCGGGTCGGTTGTGGTGATCACCAGTTCGACCGTCGTTGGAAGTTGCAGGCCCACACACTCTCCATTGTAGATGAGTGCCAACATGCCTTCTAGTTGCTCGGTGACGTAAGGACGCTGCTCCTCCACATCTTCAAGGCGGAGGCTGTATTGATTGTAATCCGCCGAGTCCATTAGGTGCAGCTCCGCCGAGTCGATATACATTAAGGTAACACCGCGGCGTTCGAAATCAGCCTGTTCGATCGACTCGGTTCCCCGCAGCATGAGATCTTGTTTTTGGCGGGTCACCAAATTCCTACCTCGAAACTTATAGAGGGTCGCTGCTCCCCTCGCAGAAGGCGTTTGAACTACCATTGTCTGAATCAGTAGTGGAGAACCTTGGTAGTTGACAACGCAACCGGGTTTGATTTCCTTTGCCAGCATGGCAGGTTTTTATATAAGGGTGTTGGATGATAAAAAATCGGACGCGTCGCTTGCAGGGAGGCGGGTAGCCAATGCCACAGCAACCACCCTGTCAGGATAGTAGCCGCGGAAATAGGCAACGATTGTTTGAAACAATTCTATGGTAACTTGGCTCATTCGATTCCCATGGCTCCGGCCGGTGGGACATGAATGCCTTCAATGGAATTACTACCAGTGCGACGGAACAGGCGGGGCTCGACTGTGAGTCCTACGCCAAGATTGTCTTTACTCATATCATAACGCAACCCTGCCCGCACGAGAAAAGACTCGCCGATTCGGGTGAATGCTAACCGCTGTCCCACATTACTGCTTCCAGCTAGATCGATACTCGCTTCATAGGCCGCAATATATTTGGGGCTCATGCGATATTTAATGTTGGCCAGCCCCACCTGGCTGTCGAGAGTTGGGTTTGCATTGGCGCGACCCCCTCCAAAAGAACGGACACCAAGGTAAATACTGCCGAGATCGGGGCGATTGAGATGCCCACCAACATCGATGAGGGACTGACCCTGGCCAAACACATCGAAAATACCATCGCTAAGCAGCGTGAAGCGATCACCGACATGCCATCGACAATCGTAGTCAATGAGCCCGATATACTCCCCGAAATTCTGATCTTTTTGCGGAAAGAAAGCGACGCCCGAGTCAAAGGTCAGCCAGTCGATGATGCGGCGATTGCCGGGCATGCCGCGTTTGGTTTGCCAACGTTGACGTGCTTCAAGACGAACAACGGTTAGACTATCAACCACTTCGGTCGAAGGTGAATTGACCCAGCGACCAATCCCGGTACGAATCAAATACGAGCGGGGATCGAACCGAGTGAGAAAAGGAAACAGAGGTCGATTCAAACCGCCTGTCGCTTGGGGCGATTGCAACCGGTTGAGGAAGTTTTCCATCGAGTCATCATTGATGGCATCATAGAGCGGAAATTGCGTGACGCTCTGGCTAGAGTCGGCATAGGACAATTCGGTGTCAAAGACCACTTTATGTGCCAGTCCGTGCAGATTCAGCAAGTCACTTTCTATAAAAGGATTCACCGACCACATGGCGAGACTACTCCGCACGCCGACCTGACCGTAGGCTCGGCTGATCGGGTTCCCGTTCAAATCGGCCCCCCAATGGGCCAGTTCGCCCAGTCCGTAGGGAACGACTTTTACTGGGCCCATTGAAAGTGGCAAATCGATTTCCTGGCGCGATGCAAACCGTTCGCCGGATTGACTAATTTGCCAGGGTAGCGGTCTCCATTGACCAGCATCAATCGGATTGATCGGTGCGCTCGCAATGCGGTACTTTCCGTACCCAGCGTTGGTGTGTTCATACCAGGTCAACCTGTCCCCGAGCAACGATTCACCAAGCCAGTAATGGTCCGCCCGAGGCAGCCATTCCACCTGGGTGAAAAATGGATTGACGCGATAATTGCCCCGCGCACTCCACATGCGATTCTCGGTCCGTTTTTCGAGACGGACCCGCGTGACTTGATCGGGATACGTATTCCATTCTTCGAGAAAATATTCCTGCAAAAAGTTTCGCGTCCCGATTATCCCTGCCTGGCCGACAAGTTTATAGCCGTCGCCGAACCGCTGCTGATGATCGAATAAAATCCGTCCTCGAAAATCCTCTTCAAGAACCAAGGCACGTCGATCCATACCCAAGTTGTCGACCCCATGGTCTTTAATAAACCAGGCATCAAAATGGCCCTCGGTGTCTTCTGAAAGCAGTGGCACAAATCCACGGTCGTAGCGGAATGTGGTGCCGTAACCGATTCCCCGGTAGGTCAACAGATCTAGATTTAAATCCCACTGCGTACCTGGGAGTTCTCTTGTGATGCCGAGTATTTCGTAGAGATTCCAGTTGGTATTCACCTGAAATCCAAACACATCGTCGTCACTCACCCGCACGCTATTGAGATAAAATGTCGGATCGTCGAGCGTTGTTTTCCAAGTCGGCCAGTAAAATACCGGAAGGCCTTCGATAAATACCGAATTTCCAGTGCCGGTGACGGTGCCCATATTTTCGACCATCGTCTGCCCAGAGAGGGGATCCACAACGGTTGTGGGAACCTCTTCAAACAATAAATCATCCGCCTGGAGCCAATACCCAGGTTCCCCAAGGCGACTGGTTGTAAATTTGGCCCCATTAGCCTGAAAGTGGTTTCTGGCCAACTGTCGCATCCGTTCGGCTTGAATCCGGATTTTACCCTCGTATTCGGGGACTGGCGCAAGAAGTTCCGCATCCAGGATGACTCCTTGATTGTCCTGTACGTTGTAGACCATCTGAGAGGCCTGCAGGATTCTTTCGTCCTGCCGGAATTCAATATTTCCCTCCATGTAAAATTCGAGCGGTGTCTTTTCATCGACCGTGCTGATACCCGAGAGATTGAGTTGCTGTTCGCCACCAACCCAGACTACAAGTCGGTCCGTTGAAATGTCGACGGTATTTATCCCATCGAGCCCTTCCACAAGCACATTAATACCGCCGGTGATCACCGCAATCGACTCGCGCCCATTTGCACTGGGAAACCACTGGGCATTCACACCACCGGGGTCACTCCGTGGCCAGACTCGTACGCGAAGCGTACCTGGCGCAATCGACGTCGAAGCTGTGTCAAAGGTCGGCAGTGGCTGCTGGGCCATTGCCTTCCGAGGTTCGGACCCACGAAGCAAGATTGCTAGGGTGAGAGCAAGAACAAACAGTTTCTGCGCAACGGTCACCACAACGCGCACCACTGGCGGTGTGCGGACCCCCATGAGTCCACTCTGTGCTCTGAGACGATAAATCAGATTGGCATCCTTGCCTATGAGTAGGAACGGCGGAACCCGCGAACCACCGTAAACCGAAACTCAAAAACTGCTTACGCAGAATTGCTCTAATCACGAGCGGCGGGATTATAGACCGCTCCCAATGTGTGGTCAAGGTTCTTTCAACCGCGTTGCTCAGGTTGCAAACCTTTGGAAAATTAGATGTTACGTCACTTGGCAAGACATGCTGTCACCGCTTGGGTCGCTGGCATCTTCCGATGCGGCTATCTGACGCCAAACTTTTTGGGAGCAGAGAGCATCTAAAATCCACCTATGTCTATTGCAGCAACGAGTAAAGAATCACATTAATTGCAATCCGGGTAGCATCTTGTGGAGTGTAGCCCGGGCAGTCTGGCGAGACATGCTTTTCTAGCGCACAACTTAAATCGAACGGTGAGAAAATAACTCCCCACCGTTTGCCAACAAGAATTCCATCGAGTTGTGCAGGTCCGCGTTTTTCTAAAATGTTCCATCCTGGTCCATCCGTCTTGCGAACAGGTTCCCGTTTTGCAACGCGACTCAAATCCGTTCCGCCATACTCGGCGGTCAAAAGTGAAGCGTCGGCTGGAATGGGGATCAGAGATGTGCCGAATGTAGCACGCAATTCGCGACGAATCGCTTTAGTAAACGCAGGGCTGGCGCAGATTGAATCGGCCAAAACGGTGCCGCCACGTTCGACAAATAATTTCAGATGCCGTCTTTCCTGTGCCGTAAATCGAAAATCGTGTCGCCCGTGAAGGTACACGAAATGGTATTCAAATAATGCGGGATCTGCCAGCGAGATGAGAGGCGTCTCGGTAGATGTGTGGATATCGTGCGCGTATGCGAGAGATTCCATAAGGTGGGTCATCGCTCTCGGCGCAGCATCGCAACCTCCTGAATGTTGCAGCTTAGCGATTGCGAAGTGTCCCCGTGCGGTCGTTGTTGCGTCCTTTGAGTCGGCCAAAGCAATCGGCATGGCATCCTTTGTTTGTAATTTTCGGTTTGTTGCATAGGCTAACACATTAATGCCGATTGCCCGGCAAGTGTCCATTTCGCGTTGAGCTGAATCCGTGGTGTTCGGCTTTCCCGATGGGTCTGCCAATTCCCAGTAACAGGAGAGGTTGCCAGGGCAGTAGACGACACTGGTCTTGCACGCGAAATTAATACCCCAGAGCCAACGGCCATTGGGGTCGAGATGCTCGGGATCAACTTTTTCGTCGATCGACCAAATGGGGTGTTGGGGATCGAGTTGCTGCAACTGGTATTCCGATTCCGGAAAAATAGCTTTTAATTCCTTGCGCAGTGAAGCGTCGAATCCGTTGTCCACACAACAATTGTCCGCAAAAATAAATCCCCCCTGCTCAACATACCTTCGTAGTTCACTTCGCTGCGAAGTGGAAAATTCGAAAGCATCGCTTCCGGAAAGAAAAAGCACGGGGGTTTGGCTATAATCGTCTGCTCCAGCGCGCTCAGAATCAATCACCTGCCACGTTAGCGGCATTTTCCATTTGCGCTCTGCATAG
>Ga0315338_1001076_pt1 | contig 40136 bp, 44 predicted proteins | sample ASW8metaG_FD_204518 | JGI IMG/M metagenome (GOLD analysis project Ga0315338, IMG submission 204518) | Ammonia-oxidizing marine archaeal communities from Monterey Bay, California, United States - ASW #8 | ecosystem: Environmental > Aquatic > Marine > Coastal | place: USA: California | collected... | reverse complement strand
TATAAACATATCCTCAGACATGATCACAGCTGTCAAAGCTGATTAACCTTCCTCTTATTTGCCCCCCATCCTCTGGGGGGCGCATTTTTTTTGTGCCTAAATTCCCCTCGAATGTAACTCGTAGTACTACGAGTCTCCCCTATCTTTCATACATCCTTTCCTGCCAGTCCTCATCCTCTTGGTCAACGGGAATCCGCTGATCCTCTGGATCGTCCTCGCCATCTTCTAAATCAAACTCACGCATCTTCTTTCGGATCGCAAGCCCTTCATCTTCTCCGTAATAACTTTTCCTTGGTCTGTCCATACTCCTAGCCTCTAAAGCCATTATAACATATTGGGGGGTTTGAGACTAAACCCCCCCTCATCAAATGATGACAGTATTTTACAAAAAGGGGCCGATTTACCAAACCAGTTCAAACCAGTTCAAACCAGTTCAAAGCCTTCGGTCGAGTTCTTTGCTGATCTCAAACTCGAACACATCAAAAATTCCAAGGATGTGCTGCCGGAACCTGTACTTCCATTGTTTATGCCACATCACCTCAGATACCCCCATGAACTTTGCACGATAAAGTTCTGTCTTCTTCAGGACGCCTGACCCTTCGCAACTAAAACAATCCATGCTTTTGAATCCTGTGTGGATGGTCCCTCTTCCATTACATCGTCTGCACCTGTCAGAACCTACGTTCTCCTGCAATGCCAACTCAGCTAATCTATATGCAAAGAAGCCACGCACATCCATAGGCATGGAACTTGGTCGAGACCATCTTGGTCTGTGTTTCCACCCCTGAGCCTTCCCTATCTTCACAATCTCCCAATAAACATGGTTAGCTATGTCTGGATAATGTGAGTACTCCCCCGCATATTTAAGTCTAGCGTATCTAGCTATCAGACGATCCATCCCAGCCAATGCAAAGCACATGTCCTCCCAAGACCGGCGAGGATTGTCAAAGATTCTAGATGACTGGGTAGTTAGTGATTTAAAATTCTCCTTCGAGTTCTTCCTCAAAGTAAATCTCCATGAATATTTCTTTTGTTGGTATTTTAGGCAAGACTAATTCTACTTCACCAGTCTCTACATAGTTTTGAAACTGCTCACACGCGAGTTCATGGTCTCGGCATGTGTCATGCTTCTCACATCCATCGCACGGGCTTCCAGAAAGCGACATCATTCTGCTCCAGACTAGGTTTGCCATGAACAGGGCAACTTAATGAAAACCTTATGCATAAATTTAATAGCTGTCTCATCGTTCACCATTTGAGTCGGGAACCTATACACACTCCAACCATCTAGAGCAGCTAAATTGTACTTCTCGCAGTCCTTGGCAAATCCAGCCCCTGTCACATGTCTGCCTTGATTCCAAGTTCCGCCTTCTATCTCTACAGCTATCAGGTGCTTAGGCCACGCAAAGTCGAACCTAAACCGCCTGTCTTTTAGAAAAACATATTCTTCTTCCCACAGCCCAAGACCCAAGGTGCTGTATTTCTTCTCCTCAGTACCAAAGGTCGCATCCCTAAGCTGTTGTGCAAATATTAGTTCTCCCTTACTACGGGATATAACCACTCTCTAACTCCTTTCCTGAAGGGTCTATAAGTTGAGGAACTGGCGCTCGTCTGCCCTGTTTAAACGAAAATGGCTTACCGCTGAACCATAAGGGGATGCTTGGATGCTCTGGATCATACCGATTCTTTAAGCAAGTCAAAAAGCCGTCCGACTTTCTCAACCACTCCTCGTCATCAGGATTTTCGCGTAACTTCTCCTGCTTCTTGAGTCGCTTCCATATGGTAAACGCATAGTCTGCTAAATCTGAAATCTCCCCACTTCCCTTGATGTCCATCTTATCAGGCATCTTATGCTCGTTTTCTCCCTTACGCATATGCGCCACAAGGTGAATATGCAAGCCAGTGGTTCGAGCAGCCTCTTTAAGCATACGCACAAAGTTCTTTTGACCAAGATTTAGATTGGCCTGATCAGTCTGAAGATCTACCATCATGAGGGAGTCTATCACAAGATGAGTGAAGTCGTTTGCAGATGCCCATCGAGCCAAAGCGATAATCTCAGTGGCCTTAACGTGTTCCTCTTTCCCGTAGATATAAACCTTGCCATCCAAGTAGTCCATCACATAGCTGGCTGCTTTAGATGTAGGCTCCCCAACCCCAAGAGCCTGTTTCACCATTCTTTCAATCTGAACATGAACTGCCATCTCAGGAGACCAGAAGAGGATCTTCTCTTTCTTGTCTGTATATTTCCCCGCCGACCACCAGAGACAGAACTGCTGAACCAGAGCAGACTTACCATGCCCATTGATTCCAGCCCACACTGCGAGAGTGCCGGGAAGAATCCTCAGATCAGTCTCCATAAGGCACGGGATACGACATCCAGATTTATTGTTCCTGTTTTCTATCCACTCTAGCGTTTCATTTCTAAAGTTATTGGGGGAAAACACATGGCCCGAAACATCATCCGGAACCATAAAATCTTCAAGATCAGGGGTTATGAGTTGCATTAATCTTCCTCATATTTAGCTAATGGATCTTCAGTGTAGTCGATCCATCTCTCCTGTTCAAGGAATTTCTGCGCACCCGGAACCCACTTCCCTGAATCACTGGTCCAGTCATCCATTTCCTTGTGGTCTTCCACGCAGCGGATGATCTTGGGAGCAACCTTTTCCAACCCATTGAGTATCCAGTACTGGTGTAGGGTTCTTTTAACCCCTAAGCGGTGACGAGGATAGGTGAAACAGAACCTCTGATACCCCGGCTCCATACCATTACTTTTGTTTTCTTTTAAGGATTCTTTTAGTTCCACTACAGTGGTGCACTCTGACCCCACTACAGTGGTGGACTCCACCTCAGTGGTGGGGGTAGAAATCAAGCGGTAGATATTGGTATCCTTGTAGCGTTGTTCCCTCTCTAGCGTACCAAACTTCACCATCTCAGATATCATCTTGCTACAGTACTTGGGCGTATGCCCACTCCTGTCAGCTATTTCATTGAGGCTGGGGAAATATGGCTGAGGACAACTCAGGATAGCACCCATCACTCTCAGATGACCAGACTTATGCCTGTGGTCCTGAAGAATGTAAACAGGCAATGGACCCCAGAAGTTACCCTTACTCATAACATTCTCCACATGGCAAAGTAGTATGTCTTCTTTGCTTCGTGGTAACGGGTATCAAAAATATTTTTAGCCTGAAGGCGTTTAAGTACTTCTCTTAGCCCCCTTACACTCAAAGAGGATAACTCGGCTATCTCTTTCATTCTCAAGTCCACCACTCCATTATCACCTATCTTAAAGACCATCGCCACTGCCACCAACTTTTCTGTGGGAGAGAGCGTTTCGGCACGGAGCAGAACATTGAGAACATGTTCCTTTTTCTCTGGAAATGTTAGCATTATCAATCACTTACATGAAGGTTGTGTTATCGAACCCCCTATGATAATCTACGTTCTATGGCCCGTCAAGGAAAATATTTTGACTGGATTCACAAGCAGCCTTGTTGGGGCTGCGGAACTTACGGTGTCGAGGCACACCATGTGAGAGTAGGGACAGGGATGGGGAAGAAGCCCATCGACCTTCATGTGATACCTGTATGCAGGGGTTGCCATATGAAGTGCCATGCCTCAGAATATACCACGGAAGACCAATTGATATGGCTATACCAGACGCAGACACGGGCAACAGCAGAATCGCTTATAAAGTGGTGACGCTTATCACGTTGTGGGTTGACACAGGCCCAGAGCATGAAGCGATAACGAATCTATCCAAGCAAATTCTAGAGCATGAAATTACAGAACTGTTGGATGGGGCAGGGTTCCGAATTGGTGAGACTGGATATGAATTTACCACGGCGGTTAACTCAATTGAGTTTGTTCAGCGCACTGACCTTCACTAACTAGTAGTACTACGAGTCATGCTTAATCTCATAAAAGAAACTCCTTACGGCAAGATTGTTTACAACCCAATGGATAAATACGTTGGGAAGTCAATAGAGGCGTATGGAGATTACCAATTAGAGGAGAAGAAAGTATTCTCCAAGTACGTCAACGAGGAAAGCGTTGTCCTAGATATAGGAGCGAACATTGGTACTCATACCTTATGGTTTGCACAAAATTCAAAACTTGTGATTGCTTTCGAGCCTCAAAGATATGTATTCCAGATGCTTTGCGCTAACATGGCTCTGAATTCAATCCAAAACGCTGACTGCAAACAACTGGGCGTTGGCTCTACGCGAGAGATAATTGAAGTGGCGTTTATCGACCCGGAAACTGAAAATAATTTCGGGGGATTATCTCTAAAAGATCACTCGATAGAGAAGGTCAAAGAAGAAACTGGAGCCGTTGATTTACACGGAGAAAAAGTAGCGGTCTGTAGAATAGACGACATAGGTTTAGAGCAGTGCGACTTCATAAAAATAGATGTTGAAGGGATGGAGCCAGAGGTGCTGGTCGGTGGTCGCCAAACCATTTTAGAATTGAGACCCTACATTTACATGGAAGTCGATAGAGAAGAGAACTGGGAATTTCTAAACGATCAGTTATTTGAATACAACTATGTTGTCCATGAGTCTATCCCCCCTTTGTACTCTGAGGAATATGAAGGAGAAAATATATTTGGGGATATGGTGTCGCACAATTCTCTATGCATTCCGGCAGAAAAAGCATGAAAAGACGCTGGATACTACGCAACGCTCGCGTTAGAGATTTCGCATGTTCTGTTCTAGGTGAGTTAAAGCTTCAGGATGAGCCAAACGATGAGCCAGTTCTTGAACTCATCTTACGCCCTCATAAAGAAAACCGTTCATTAGAACAGAACGATATGTTTCATGCATGGTGTGGTTCCATAGCAGAAAAGACAGGGCATTCAAAAGCAGAGATCAAGGAGATCCTTCTCGAAACTGTGTTCGGAACTGAAGAGTATCTGAACCTTAAGAAAGAGAAACGAACTAGACTAAGACAAACCTCTGGCTTGACTAAGAACGAAATGTCAGAGTTGATAGAAAGATCCGTACAAATCGGCATAGAACTTGGGGCAGATATCCCAGAGGTGAAATATGAGTAACGGACATTCAGAAGAAGGGCTTGCAGCAACAGCAGGGCCAGACTATAATGACGGGCATGACTATCATGCTCAAGAGATTCAGGATCAAGAGCAACAAGAGAGGGCGCGACGCATGAAAAATTTAGCTGACGAAAAAACTCCTTTCACTAGAAAGTCCTTCATGAATAATCTGATCACAGAGAACGGTCTAATTCCTAAAGAAGATGTCTTCAGTAAAGATAAGCAGTGGGCTATCATTAAATTGAGCGGGATCGAAAAGATTCAGAACAACCACAATATTCGGGTTACGTTTGAGAGCGAGGCCATCGAAAAGGATTTCGTCGTTATCAAAGCAACTGCCGTAGGCCAGCACGATGCAGTTCAAAGCTACGGTAGTGCAATCAAGGGGGCATATCCCAACGGTAATGTCACCCACAGCTACCTTGTAGAGATGGCAGAAAAACGAGCCAAAGCCCGATCAGTATTGAAGTTGTGCGGAGCATACAAGTACGGCATAAAGTCAGAGGATGAAGCCGAAGAATTCAAGCAAGACTCATGAACGATTCTGCAATTCCGGTTACTGTTCAAGAGTGGCCTCTTCAAGAGAAGGATATAACTGAAGACGTTTGCAAGAGATGTGGGATATGTTGCGAGATAGAACTCAAGCCTAATTGGACAGACTCTAGACGAATGTTTTGGCTAGGGGCAATCGTTGAGAATCATGACAACATCACTCAGACTGGAAGTGGAATCCGCATCCGCTGCTCTCACCTAAAACAGACAAAACATGCAACTAATCCGTACTGGGAATGCGACATCTATGAAGATAGACCTCAGCTATGTAGAGATTTTAATTGCGTAAGCTGGGCTAAAGTTACTAATGATCTAACTCAATACAACAGAGTACTGGAAAAGATGGGATTAAATTCTAATCAACTCATGAAGGATTTGGAGTTGAAAGGCTCCACCTTTTCTAAAGAACTACAAGGACCAGACCTATGAGTCATTGGTATGATAGACAAGGTAACCCGCGCTATGAGGTGCAGGGCAAGCTAGGTCCAAAACCTACTACCTTGCGTGAGGCTAGGAAGGAAGGATGGGTTCCGTCTGTCTCGACAGTCTGGGGCGACATCGTTGCCAAGCCAATGCTCAACAAGTGGATGCAGAACGAACTGATGAGCGCACTGTGGACTGAGTTTCACTCCGCTGAAAACATTGGTGGAGAACAGACCTACTCTGTATACGAGGAACAAGCTAGAACACGGTTCAGTAAAAAGCAGCAACAGGTAATGAATCGAGGAACAGTTATCCATGACCACCTTGAACTCTACTTCAAAGGAGTTAAAGTTTCCCCAGAGTATGAGGAGATATGTCACAACGTACACCAGAAATTGAACGAGGTGTGTGATAGTGGAGACTGGGTAGCGGAACACGCCTTTGCTCACCACTCAGGCTTTGGCGGGAAAATTGATTTACACAATGACGAGTGGGTGATAGATTTCAAGACCAAGGAATTCCCAGACAATCCGAATGTAAAGAAGATGGTCTACGATGATTACGGTGCGCAACTAGCAGCTTATAATTTTGGCATGGGAAACACGCGCAGGATAATGAACTTATTCATAGACGTTGGCGAAGGCCATCGTGTACTTGAATGGGAGCATGAGGACACTACGCGCTATGCGGGTATGTTCAACCACGCTCTCTCGTTGTGGAAGTTAGTAAAAAAATATGACCCATCGTGGTCCGACAACAGGGTAATGTGATATGAATGTAAACAAAGTAATTCTAGTTGGTCGTGCAGGGAAAGATCCGGAAGCGCGAGAAACAGGTAAGGGAGAGGCCGTAGCAAACATCTCTCTGGCTACCAACAGTGGGTACGGTGACAATGAAAAGACAGACTGGCATCGCGTGACGTTCTTTGGTAAGCTTGCCAGCACTGTGATTGAGTATGTAAAGAAAGGTCAGGAACTTTACGTTGAAGGGAGAATATCCTACAGCAAGTACACTGGCAAAGATGGCGTTGAGAAGTACAGTACCAGTATCATAGCTTACTCGATGCAGATGGGTAAGAAGGAAGCAGGTTCAGCAGTTTCTTCAGCAAACGGGGATGACGACTCCCTTCCATTCTAGAGAGGACGGGGGTGGCAACACCCCCAGTCTCTACTGGCAAGACGACATAGATCAGACCTTCCGGGTCTATCATATGGCTAGAGAGGTGTTCCCAAAGAGATGGGACATAAACTCAAAGGGCGAATCGTGGGACAGATGGTTTTTCAAACACGTTGGGATGTCTCTTGATGACTTTGTAGAATGGGCAAACGAACACAAGCTGAAAGAAAAATGGAAGCAAAGCGTAAAAAAATCAAGCTACAAAACAAGGCTACGGAAGAAATTAAAGTCCTTGATATCATCCAGAGGGATAGTGTCCAAGGATTCTGGTGCGTAGAATCAATTAACCTGTGGAAGTGGTATCCTCATGACCAATGGAAAGAAATTAAATGATAACTGAATACCAAGGAATAATTCACAAGAGTAGATACGCACGTTACCTAGACTCTGAGGGACGTAGAGAGTCATGGAACGAAACGGTTAATCGCTACACCAACTATATGGAATGGGTGTTAGCTGGATTTTCTGTGGGCGCTTTCCCTAAAGAGGTTAAGCAAGCGATCCTTGATATGGAAGTGATGCCTTCCATGAGAGCCTTCATGACGGCTGACCCAGATCCCGGCACGGGCGCTCTTACTAGAGACCACATGGCAGGGTACAACTGTGCCTATCTCGCAGTAGATCATATTAGAGCATTTGACGAATCCATTTACGTTCTTCTCTGCGGAACTGGTGTAGGGTTCAGCGTGGAGAGACAATTCATTAACCGTCTACCAGAGGTAGCTGAAGAGTTTCATCAGTCAGACACCACTATCGTTGTTTCTGACAGCAAGATAGGGTGGGCAAAAGCGTTGAGAGAATTGGTGAGTCTGCTCTATCAGGGGATGATACCCAAGGTAGACTACAGTAGGATTCGCAAGGCTGGCGCTCGTCTTAAAATTTTCGGGGGTCGTGCGTCTGGACCTGATCCTCTGGAAAGATTGTTCGGAAACTACATCCATACCTTCCAGAATGCTAAGGGTAGAAAACTGAATAGCATTGAGTGTCATGACCTCATGTGCTGGAACGGAGAGAGCGTGGTAGTTGGGGGAGTAAGGAGAGCAGCAGAGATAAGTCTGAGCAACCTGACTGACGAAAGGATGAGACACGCAAAGACAGGCCAGTGGTGGATAGAGAATCCGCAACGAGCGCTGGCTAACAATAGCGTGTGCTATACAGAGAAGCCTGACATGGGCATCTTCATGCGTGAATGGATCTCCCTTTATGAATCGCATAGCGGAGAGAGGGGGATCTTTAACAGAGAGGCTGTTAAGAAGTTAATGCCGGAGAGGAGAGATAAAGATCATGAGTTTGGTTGCAATCCATGCAGCGAAATTTGCCTCAGAAGTGCAGAAACGTGCAATCTTTCAGAGGTAGTGTTGCGTCCTAGTGATACTATTGATGATGTCTCCCGCAAGATAGGGTTAGCTACCATCCTTGGAACTATCCAGTCTGCTCTCACCGACTTCAGATACGTCAGACCTATCTGGAAAAAGAACGCAGAGGAAGAGAGGTTACTAGGTGTCAGCTTTACTGGGGTGTTTGATTGCCCCGTAGTCTTGAATGCTACACCAGAGCAGCTTGACGCATGGAGAGGGTCTGCCGTTTTCATGAACAATGTCTGGGCCAAGAAGATGGGTATCAATCCATCTGCTGCCATTACCTGTATCAAGCCGTCAGGCACTGTGTCTCAACTGACTGGCGTTGCTGGGTCAGGCTTGCATCCCGCTTACGCCAAGTATTACATACGACGCATTAGACAGGACAAGAAAGACCCCCTGAATCAGGCTCTAATGGACGCAGGGATTCAATACGAGGACGACCCATACAACAAGGAAGCTATCGTATTTTCCTTTCCTATGAAGGCTCCTGCTAAGGCGCGAACAAGGCATGAGTTTACAGCCATACAACATCTTGAGGTATGGAAGAAGTTTGCTCTGCACTGGTGTGAGCATAAGCCTAGCGTCACTATCTATGTGGGTGAGGATGAGTGGCTAGAGGTTGGGGCTTGGTGCTACAAGAACTTTGATATCGTCAGTGGCGTAAGCTTTCTACCTAGAGCAGACGATAGCCATAGCTACGAGGTTGCTCCCTACGAGGAGATAACCAAAGAAGAGTACTCCATGTTCCCAAAAACAAAGGCCATTGATTGGCAGTCTGTAAGGGAAGATGATGACAACACAATAGGTAGTCAGGAACTCGCTTGTACCGGAGACAAGTGCGAGATACTATGAGAACGCAATACGAATCAAAAGAAGACCGAACAGTAGAGAGAATACTGATACAGGATCATGTCTCTAGGAAAGCATGTAAGCTACCTCAATCTTATGGATTTGATTTTATAGTTCATTATGGGACGAAACTTCCAGAAGTATGGGAAGTAAAGCGTAGGAAAAAGAGATACGATACATGGTTTGTTTCTCTCTTAAAGCTTTTAAAAGCGCAGCATTACGAGGCGCTTGGTATCAAAGCATACGCTCTTGTAGAGATTGAGGGAAGAGTTTATACCCTGCGTCTTACAGAGACCCCTTATTATATTGGATGGGGTGGAAGATCAGACAGAAACGATAGCGCTGACCAAGAGCCAATGGTTCACTATAAACTTAGCGATATGTTACAAGTAGGAGAAGGTCACGCTAATTGGGGAGCGCCTGTATGAACTTAATGATCATTCCAGATGCCCACGCGCATCCTGACTACAACAACGAAAGGTTCAGAGCGGTAGGTCGGTTACTCATGGAAGAGCAGCCTGAGTGCGTTGTTTGCTTAGGTGATCTGGCTGACCTGCCGTCTCTGTCTTCTTATGATAGAGGGACAAAAGGATTTGAGGGGCGTAGGTATAGGAAGGATATTGAATCAGCCGTCAACGCCCAAGAACTATTGTTCGAGGAGATGAACCGATTCAACGCCAGAAAAAGAAGGAACGGCAAGAAGCAATATAGGCCACGCTTAGTGATGTGCTTAGGCAACCATGAGGATAGGATAACTAGAGCCACTAATTCACAAGCTGAGTTGGATGGGGCAATAGGTATTAAAGACTTGCAGTATGAGGGGTTCGGGTGGGAAGTCACCCCATTCAAGAAGTGCGTCACAATAGAAGGAATTGCCTTCTCGCACTATTTCACTACTGGCGTGTCTGGAAGACCAATCTCTAGCGTACATATCGGGCATACACTGGTCACTAAACTTCATTGCTCTGCCGTCCAAGGTCATTCTCATTTATATAATCACGCAGAACATACCAGACCCGACGGGCAAAAGATATTCGGTTTGTCTGCGGGTTGTTTCTCTCATCCTGATTACTCTGAAAGCTGGTGCATGGATACTGAGCATCAATGGTGGAGAGGGGTTGTAATGTTAGAAGACTTAGATGGGGAAGGTTACTACGATGGGGTCAGGACCGTAACCCTACGGAAGATCATGAAGAAATATTCGTAATACTTTTTACGCATCCTCTGGGGAAGGCTGTGATTCCAGACCAAGCGCCCTTCTCATCTTTGGTGTGTGCTATCTTAACTACATCCTTATCCTTCTGAATTAGATATCCCACAGTTGTTATCACTGGTGGATTAACTTCATCAGGCTTCTCCCATCCTGCTGTGCCTAGTATATCTCGCCACTCTACTGTGACCAATCGAGGAGTTTTCATTTCTCAAAGATATCTTCATCCACTTTGTTGATTAGTTTAGTTCTCAGTTCTGTCATCCTGTCATTAAGGCTATTTATCCTCTCCTCTTTGACATCATTGCGTAGAACCCTGTTGCTCGATATTTTGTTTCTCTGCTTTTGCAGCTTGGTGATCGCGCCAGCTATTCTCCTGCGATAGTCAGCCAGCTTGAATAGCTTGTAGTCATCACTCTCTTTGAAGTTGTCGTACTCACTACCCCTTCCATAAATCTCCAGTATCCCCTTGTCCATGCCCACAGCAGTGCGGATGTCCTTCTCGTACTGTGAGTACTTATCATAGGTGAATCTATTCTTGGATGCTGTCTCGTCAAAGAAGAACCTTCTGGCAAAGGGAACCTTGGTCCACTTAACGTCGCCTGTCTCCCTATGTGTTAACCTTCCGGGTCCGATCATCCATACCAAGTCTGTGCTTCTCTCAACGAATCTGGCTGCACCGCCCCCAATCGTTTCCCAGAAGTACTCGAATATATCCGGCGGAATACTAGCGAACCCTGCTTCTACTCTGGAACCCCCAGAAAGCCAGTTCAATGTGCGAGAGATTCCTTTGGGTATCGGACCTGTCGATGACCAGTACCTCTCTGAGGGTGGATCAGACGAACCCCACTGCGGGTCTTTGTAAATAGGTTGCCCAAAATAGTTCTCGTTCAGCGCAAGTTCGAGCGCTGGATCAGCAAACGTGGGAACGATGGTTTGAACCGCAGCCCTGAATAGGTTGTCGCTAGAGCCAAACGAGAACGGCATAAAGGATTCAGCAGCCGTAGACATAAGATGCATGGTCGCTCTGCCGGGGTTGGCATGACCCATCATAAGTGAAGCAAGAGTGTCTCCAATTGCGTGGAAAAAGTTGTACCCGTAGGGGAGGGGGATCTTAAAGAAGGTATCAAAGCCGGGCATATAGATGTGCAACTGCCTTCCTCTAGAACGCATGTCTACCTGTCGCCACCTGTTAACCCCGTCCTCATCATCACCTGCTAACATAGAATTCAGGATAGACTGGGTAAAGCTGAAAAGCATGATGCCGCCAGCTACCTTCTGAACGCGAGTCATTCCCTTCTTGCCTGTTGGCTTTCTGAACAAGGCTTGCATGAGACGCACAGTACCCTGAACAGATGCGTTAAAGAATAGGTAGAGAGAGTTAAGCGCTGCGCCCTTCTCACCCTTCTGGGAGAAGTTAACGGTAAGGTTTCTAGAGATGTCAGCAGCCCTTCTCATAGCAGAGGCTTCATCCATTCCGTTCTGGATAAAAGCTTCCTTGGCATTCTTGTAGGTAGCCAAACGCATTGTGTTTTCCACAACAGCATTGTACTCAGCCACAAAGTCGAGCATCTTATTTTTCCAGCGTCTAGCCCCTGCAGGAGTGGTGTCCTTGATGTAGTCTTTCAGGGTCTTTTCAAAATCCCTCACATCCTTAAAGGCAAAGAAGTCTATTCGACCACCCTGTGCTGAAAACTCTTCAGCCAGCCTAGACCACTCAGTATCCATTTTCTTATCTATAATGAAATGCTTGAGACCAACTCCCGCTGCCTTGATGTCCTTGAATACCTTACGACTGAGCGCCTCAGTATCTTTGAACTCTCCAACTGTTTCTTTCAGACCTTGAAGGTTAGCCATCGCTGTCTGGAAATCCCTGACAAAGTTTGTAAGAACGAACTCAGGGTTGATGGAAGTATGGATAGCACTGAAGTACCTGTTGATCTGAGAGGTAAGCTGCAGAAACGCCCCAGAGTCTGTCATGTTGGTTCTGTTGAAAGCCTGACCAATCCTCTTGTCCGTGACTAAGATAACAAACCCTTCCCCATTGGCCTTAAAGTGTATGTGGGTGTCTGGGTCAGTTTGTTTTTGGGGATACATACCCAGAATCAAATTGCCAGTATCAGCCACTTCATGCGCTTTGAATTCATCCAGAGAAACTATGGTAGCAAAGTCTTTAAGGTTTTCTTCATTGTCTTTAATCAATTGAGCAAAAGATAATACCACCTTGTTCTTTTCTATTCGATCAATCTCGTAATCCATCTGCATGATCGACCATGCCCATGTGTTCTCTGCTGGGGAGTAACGACCAGTTGCTCTTTTTGATTCTGGTCCATACACACCCAGCTTAGATGGGCCAACTGGAACCTCAAAGAATTCATCAGCAACTACAATATTCTCTCCACGCAAAGGAACGTAAGTAGCAAACGCTTGTGGGTCCGAATACATTTCAGACTTAGCCATTATTTCCTTGGTGATCATCCCGCTCTCAAGCTGCCTTCTCAGATTCTCTTGGTTAATTTTATAGATATACTGGGCTGCTGTAGCAAGCTTTTTAAATTTCTCATCACCTAAAGTGTTTCTAAGTATCTTAATTTCCGCTTCCGCTGATGTTTGATCCTGAAAGAAAGTTCCTTTCGCCTCATGAATCTTTCTCCACTGTGCGTTTCCTGTTATCGCTTGAGCTTCGGTTGACCACATACCAGAAGCGTTAGGTAATTTGTTCTCCGTAGCTGCTTTTTCTTTGACTCGATTCCTGTGTGGGGCATGAGTTGCATAGAGATACATATGCAGATCTTCTCCGCTAATGTCATGAAGCTTCATATAGTCAGCCAAGGGCTGAACCATCGTATTGTGGAATGACCTTCGTAGATAGTTGACTATATTCTTGTAAGCCCCATGAAACAGAGAGGGCATATTCTTATCATTAATGTCACCGCCCCTGCGTTTGATGGACTCTTCCAAGCGCTCAATGATGTCAAAGTAATCTACTACCCACTTGACAAAGTTATGTCCTGCAAAAACCTGATACTTTCCAAACAGTACTCTCTTCCCCTCTACCGCTGGAAAGCGACGTACATCCCTAACAAGGAAAAAGTTTTCTAGGAACTTCTTAGTAAGGGGGTGATCCCTAAGAAACCAATCCCCTATAAAACCCATCTGCATATGGGGTCCAGCCTGTTCCTGAAAGCCACCTACGAGACGACCGCTCGTAGCGCTCTCGCTAGAAGAGTCGCCACCTAACTCACCAGAGTAAAGGAACGTACCAAGAAAGTTGGCTGCATAAACAGCGCCTCTGTCCTTTGCTTCCCTAGCGTGTTTCCGTGCAGCAGCCTTCGCAAAGATTAGAATGTCCTTGGTTCCAATCTTCTTCGGGTTAAGCCACAGCTTAAGCCTAGCCAGCCCATAGAGTATGGCATCTACCACTGCTCTCCAGAAGGGGTTGTTAACCATAGCCTCGCGTTCAACTATGTAGGCCATAGTCTCCTCTAGGAGAATGGGTTCTTTAAGGGAGGGGTTCTCTGCTTTAATACTGTCATAGATTGTTCTTATCTCAGAGTCTGTGTTAACCATCAAAGCTATTTGTTTCATAAGCTTCTGGTAAAACCTTTTCCCCATGACTGCTTGGAAGCCATGAGCGCCGATCTCATGCAATGCAACCGGAACCACCCGGTTCACAGGAAGGGCATCAGCCACCAACCAGACTTCGTTGTTAAACGAAACGCCTCGAACATCAGTCTCAAAGCCTATGCGATTAAGCTGGACATCAACTGGTAATTGATGAGCGCTCTGCACTACCCTAACAAACTGAAAGATTTGTCTGCCAAAAGCCTCTGCCAGAGTATCCGATACTTCAGCAACAGTAGACCCACCCTCTCCTTCTTCGGCATATATAACATGCACGGTTCCGTCATCAGAAGTTTCACTGGTGAGGGCTAATGAAAAGAGTGGCTCTGTTACATGAGGTTGTCTAGGCGTGGCAAATATTTTCTCTTGTCTTAGTTGATGTATTTTGTCTGTGTATTCTTTTATCCGGTTGCTTATATTTTTTCTTCTTTTTTCAGAGATTTTCTTGCCTTCTGTAAGCCTATACTCATCTCTAGCAGCTTCCAGCAGTTCCCCAGTCTCTTTTAGGTCATTGTTGATATCATCAAGACTTCTAGATTTTCGAGGCCCACCCTTCATCCTGTCTCTTAAAAGCCTACCCGCTCTTTGACCGGCAGTTTTTTCAACTACTATTGTGGATTCTCCCGTCACCAGAATGCGGTCTTGTTTTGAGGTTGGCGCATGAAATTCAACTGTAACCGTTTGAGAACCAGCCACCACTTCGTCAGTTGTGAGAGAGGGAACTTTCGTATCGACAGATGTGGCGTTTCCTTTTTGTTTTTTCTCTCCCCCTCTTCTTGTTAGTATGTTCTCGTTTATAGGGAAGGTTTTAAGTTCTACTGGAATATCTTTATATCGGCTCTTTACGCCAAACCAATCTTTAGCTTCCTGAAGAGTTCCAAACTGAAATGCTTGAGAGGGAGAGTAGGGGTCATTAACTTCATACACTGTATACTGATCATAAAATTCTGCCCCGCTGGGGAGATGGTAAAAAACAATCTTATCCACTATAACACCGTAAGCGTTTTTCCATCGAGCCACTGGAATTGCATCTACAAAAGTTCCACCCACAACAGGACGCTGCCTCGCTGGGTAGATTGGCTGCTCTCCAAACTCTCTTTTATAAAGGTCTTGCCTTGCTCTTCTCATAATATCCATCGTAACATCTTCTGGAGCAATGTCTTCGCTTCGCACCAACTCCCAATATCTTCCGTTGGCCCAACTAGAAGGATAAGCCCTTCCCTCAAATGTCAACGCACGGGGGTCTCTTTGAATCCTTAAAGAGAGAAGATTATCCCAAAGCTTTTTGAGCATTTTGTAAGCTTGTGGAAGCTGATCATTGGCAAGCTTCCGTCTTATCAGATTCTTTCCCGCAGTCCCAACCAAAGGTGAAGAAGATTGTAGGGTTTCGTTAATGTCCCTAACAAAATCTCCCACAACTTTAATATCTCGCCACCCACCCTCTGGGGTTCTTAAAGAAGCAATCCGCATAAGGTCATGATCCTCCTTACGCTCTCTTCTTGTTCGGGCAATTTGATCAAAGCGAGGTTCTTTTTTGAGAGCATCTAGAAATATTTCAAGCTGTTCGTCAGTCGCTGTTTTGTAAGCTTTTCTGTAAGCCTTTATTAACTTTACTTCAGCTACCTTTCTATCCGCCAGTTCTTTTTTAGCAGCGGTTTTGTAAACTTTCTTCCAGTCCTTTATTTTTAATCTTTGCGCAGCAGCGTCTATTTCCTTGGCTACCCTTTCCTCTAATGCTTCAGAAAGCGGAAGAAGAGGTTTACCTTCGTGCGTTCTTGAAGCTAACCCCTCCCAAATCAGCATCTGCCTGTCAGATAGAAGCTTTTGCATTTCAATTAGGTATCGCTGATCGGTGAGTTCTCCGTCAGCTTTCCTTTCAATTATCTCAGACCTACGCTCTGCTATCTCTTTTCTAGCGCCCAGAATAACACTGCTTATTTTCTCTTGGGCTGTCTGGGATGAATAAGTACCACCCTTGTATAACGCTGCTACCTCACGAACCCTGTTTCTAATGGTGTAAAGTTCTCCAGCCTGAACTCTAGTTACTCCTTGCGCTGAAAACTTTCTAACTCCTACATATTTTTTAGGAGCCTCAAATTTTGTTCCACCGCCAACCGGCTGCAGTATGTAGAAATCTCCTTTATGCCCAACTAGATTGTATTCCCTCTCAATCATATCTCCTATGGCTTTTTCTAACTCAATTATGGTTTGTTCTATTTCGTCTGATACTTCCTGCTCCCTTAAGTCCTTAAGAAAAATTTCTTGAACCTTGCTCATCCTTGCAGGAGACTCTTCGATAGGTTGAATAGTGGCTTGCTTCTTCCAATATTCTTTCTTCATTTCCTCCAATATTTCAGCTTTCCTTACGACACTACCTATCGTGCGCCTAATTGCCATCATGACTTCTGCGTCTATAGTTTTCTTTCCGGGGAATAGTTTGTCAAAATACTCCCATTCAAACCAACCTCTTTCATTGGCCTTATCAAATAACTCTTGGTCAGTTAATGACCAATAAGTCCATATGTCTATATATGCGTCAGTAGTTAGATTATCCTTATCCGTGCGCACCTTGCTTGCTACAGGCAAGCCCACCCTTTGAAGCCTTTCTTGTCTAATTCTGAGTGTCTGTATTTTCTCGGAGAGCAGCCTAACCTGTGAACCTTTTGCTTGGAACGCACTCTTCCAGCCCCCAGCCGTTATACTAACTTTGGTTCCAGCCTCTAGCTGTTTGGGTTCGACAGGCAAATTAGATGCACGAGCAACAAAGGATGCTTCTGTTTCAAGGTAAGGGGTATCCGCTGCTCTTGCACCCGAATCCAATGTTTCATCTATCTCAACAGGAACCCTATACCCAAGGCTTACGCTTTGACTTATAGATTTCCATATCTGCTCCACCCCAACCACATCCCCTGTGGGAATAGAAAGCTTTTCAGCCGTTGGGTCAGTTATGAACTCCTTGTGGGAATTCGCAAAGTCTGTAATCTGTTCAATTCTTTTGTCATCGAAAATAGCATCATTATCTTTTAGTAGTTTCTTTAGCTCTGCTTTGGTTGCTAAAGGATTATCCTTAATAATTAAGTCAGCCCTTATATTTGCTTCTATCTGTAGTTGCTCCAATGTATTCTTCAAAGCTTCTGCCCAAGCCATATCTTTGCTAGTAGTTTTTAGCTTAATAAGTTCTTGGTAAAGTTCAGACATTCCATCTAAAGAAAGGAAGTCATCTCTGGTGGCAGTCTTGGGTGGCTTGAACCACATCTCTACTGAAGGTGGCCGAGGAGTATTCAACCCTTCTAAGGGAATGAAAGTGGCCCTTCCTTTTGTGGTAACCGCTCCTATAAATGAAGATCGGATATGGAACCTTGAGGCTAACTCTGCAAGCCTTTTGATAGGGACATCTTTTATTTTTCCAAACTCTCTCTGTAATGCAGTTAGTTCGCTTCTTAATCTTACGCTTCTATCGTCATCTACAAACTGTTCTAGAACAACTTGATCTGAAGAGTCATATAAGAAAAGTCTGTCTGCAAACTGAGTAACATTTTTATCGTATGTTTTAATATAAGGAATTGGATTACCTTCACGATCCAATATCAAATCCTCTACAGTTTGTCTTTCTTTTGTAACCTTATTGTAAACTTCATACGTCCTAGTTCTGAAAGCAATTGTAGTATTTCTTACTGGCTTATGACGAATCACATAAGTTCCGGCAGGAGAGAAACTTCTAATCTTCCCTACTTCCTTATTTAGTTCGGCCTCGCTTACAGTCTCAGGCCAAGTTGGAATTGTATTTCCATTCTTGTCAAGAACAACCTTCCCCTTCTTGTCTCTTTTTATGGACTCCTTGCCGTTAGCATCGTAATAAGTACCCTTCTCTTTAGCTACCCTTCTTCGCGCAATATCTTTCTTGATTTCTTCAATGGCTGCACCATCAAGCAGTTTATTCTTTTCGTAATAATCCTGCTCATAATATTTGGCTGCTTCAGCGCGTTCAGTTGCGTCTGGAAATAATTTTTCCAGCATCCTGCTCACGCTTCCTCGATCTCCTTCCGGACCAATTACTACATTAACCTCTTTTTTAGGCTTGCCTTCCTCGTCAAAAACAACATTTCCTTCTGCGTCCTTAACATCCTTTTCCTCAACCGTGAATGAGCCTTTCATGTTCTGGCCCATATCACTCAGAGTGAAAGCCTCATAGACTAAAGAATGAAATTCTTCAGATGCTTGATACGTTTCCAAGTCTTTAGCTGGCGGAACATAACCTGTTTCTGGAATTTGTTGGGCAACTTCTGGGGTAACAGTAACGACAGTCTCACCCTTTATAACCTCCCCTTCCTCATCTCTTTGGAGAGTGGTAACTGCCTCCGCTCTTTTCTTCGCAAACACAGGCGCAAGTTTCTTCTTCCTTCTTATTATCTTTACGCCTTTCTCAAATCCTGATGGCTCTCTTGGAAGCTGACCAACCCTCTTTCCATCAACATCAATATACGATGGACGGCCCTCTACTACTGTTCTCTTAAAACCAATTCTTTCAGTTCCTGCCAGCCTCTTAATTTCAGCAGCAGACTCATCTTGTATTTTGGTGGAAAGGGCTGCTTTCCTTTCTTGTGATTCTTGCTGTTTCTTAAAGGCTGCAGCTGCTCTGTCAGCTTCTGCTTTATTTTTTCGCCTAGTCTCTCCCTTTAAAACTCGTACCTTCTCTAAAACTTCATTAATCTCTGTTTCATAGATACCAAACGATCTCAACAAAGATGCTGTCTCAGGAGAAATACCAACACCTACAGAAGTTCTTAACACAGCTTCAAGCTTTCCTAACTTTGCTTCTCTTTTAGCTTCTGTTATAACTGTATCTAAAACATCAAACCATTCACCTTCGGTTAAGTTTTCTCTGATGTCTCTAGCTTCTTTCGCTCTTGGACCTAGAAAATTAACAATCGCTTCTTCCAGTTCTCCTGCCTTGATGTCCTTCCGGCGCTTAAGTCTCAGGCCCAAGTCAGCAAGGGAAATATCCACTGGGATCGCCTTCCCGTCATCATCAAGGATAGGAGTGCCATCTTTATTTTTCCTAGTTTCCAGTCCTTGTCGCTTAAGAATGTCGAACAGTTCTGCCTTAGTCGGTACTTTCCCTTCCGCTAGGGTTAATTCAATCAGAGCGAGGTACTCATCGAGTAGCATATCTTTCTGAAGCTGGACAGCTTCTTCTCTACTCTTGGCATCTTTAGTCTGTCTGACACGCTCAAGAACGCCCAACACGGCAACATCTAAGTCTCTCTGTGTAGTAGTTGGTTCAGTTATAGAACCAATAAACTCATCGACTCTGGCCTCTGGAGTTGCTGTCGGTGCGGTTGCTGTAGGAGCAGTTGCGGTTTCATCAATAACTGCTTGAGCGGTAGCTGTAATGGGTACACCAGCATCTATTGGTGTAGTAGGCTTAGAAACATCTGGAGTAGGAAATGCTCCCTCTGTAGGAGTAGGAAGGCCAGCAAGTCCTGCCTCAAGGTTTGCTCTGCTTTGAGCAGCATCTTGCCGTCTTGTTTCTCTTTTTAATTGTGCTTTAGTGGGGGGTTTGTTGACAGGAATGTCAACAGCAGCGGAAGCTGCTTCTGTGGTGGGGTTACTAGCATCAAAAGCTTCGGCTGCATCAGCTAGACCAGCGAACTGATCAGTGTCTGCAACCGTTGAAAGCGGTAGTCCAGTTTTTATTAAGTCTGTTATTGGAGCAGCCCTCATACCGGGGCTACGACGAGGAGCAACAGAAGGCACACCGCCGGGGGGAGTTACCTCTTCAAACTGAGAAGCTGAAGCTATAGACATGGCCTCGTTAATACGATCAAATTCTTCTTTCGTTATTCGAGAATTGCGTGGAACTTTACGACCACCAACTCGACCAAACGGACCAAGTAATGTACCAAGCAACGCACCCGCTGCTCTGGCTTCCATTCGCTCTGCAACTTGGTCAGCGGTGATGGGGACTATGCCATAAGCTTTGGCTACATAATCACTAGCTAGAAGATTATCATTAAGGTAGTTGACGGTGAAGGCTTCGATGACTGTCTGCCAGTCTTCTACAACAGCTTCAGTTGCGCCTAATTCAAGAGAGCGATAAAGCCGACTTCTCCATTTCTTATCACGCAGGAATTTGTTGGCAATGGCGCTACCAAAGTCTTGGCTTTTGCCCATGTTCCGTATGATCTTGGAGCCGGGCCACATATCTAGGGAACCAGCCAAGACTCCAGCTAGACCTGTAATAGCAGGGTTATTTTCTCCAGTTTCCGCTAGAGCGCTAGAATAAATCTCGCCTGTGTTGAGCAGCGCACTACTTAAAATAACGCCAGTGGTAGCACTTCCTCGCGCAACACTTCCAACTACTTCGCCAGTTGGGAGAGTATACCTTGCACCGGGCATTTTCTTAAGAGCATTAGCAACAGCAAATCTCGCTCCTACTTTAGCGCTTCCAAAAAGTAAAGCCCCAAAACCCATAGTAGCAAAAGAGCCGAGAGCCATAGCTGCAAGGTTGGGAACCTGCTTAACCGCCTCGTTGATTCCCCACAGAGCGTAAGAACCTATAGTCCCTTCTTCCTGCGCTTGCGCCCAACTGTGTGGTCCAGTATAAAGAGACTCTAGTTCATTAATAGAGTCATACATGTCCCTTACGGTTTGACGAGCAGATATTCTTTGACTTCTTGCTGCGTCTTCAAAACCAGCTTTCTCTAATAAAGAAGCCCCGGCTCCCTGAAGCCAAGCAGAGACCCCCTCCATTTGGGTAACACCAATCTCTAAAGAAAGACCCAAATCTCCCATTAAAGAACCAGAAGGTTCTTGCTCTGGAGGCGCTCCTGTAGGTCTAGGATATAAAGGCGGAAGAAGGGTGGACCTACTCCCCAGCGACCTCTTTGGTGGTGGACCGCTAATAAGTGCCATTAAGCTAACCTAGCCTCTACCGCCTCCGGTTCCCACTGAGCAAGTTCCTCTGGGGATATTCCTCGATCTATAGCATTTATCAGTCCTCCGCCAGAGTTTAACATTCCGGGTGAGTCCAACATTGCACCCTTTTTAGGATCGAGTTCATCAAGAAATGTTTTCCACACCTGTTTTTCTCTTTCTGGAGCGTTAGTAACCTGCTCCCTCACCTTAATAATTACTTCTTCTGCTGTTAATTCATCTGCCCATTTATTTATACGTTTACCTATTGCTGCTGCCTGTATTGTTGTTGCCATATCAGGCATATTTTTAAATGACTCTAGGACTGAATTAACGACCTCACCGACTGCCACACCAGCTTGATAAGCTTGGTCTTGGCTATAAACCTTTGCAGCATCTGCCTTTGCCTCTGCAGTGACCGCTTCGTTAAGGGTGGGGTCTTTTTTCCAAGGCGCTCCATCTTCACCATAACCACCTGACAATTCAGTAGCCCTGTAGTTGGCTATATAACTAATGACCAGATTTTTCAAATCAGTCTTGTCTTTGGGGCCACCTCTAAGCAAGGAGTCTCCAATAGCCAACTCAATCGTTGGCGTTATTCCTTCAACACTCTTCTTATAAGCAGATGAATCTTTTTTACCGTGGAGAGAAATAATAAGGTCATCCCAAGCTTCGGGTTGATTTCTATATTCTAGGGCTATTGCACCCACTATATTTTTGGCTAAGAATTTCCACTGGGATTCTTTTATATGTTTGTCAGACATCAAAGGAGCAATACCGGTTGCTCTCCATGCTGCAGCAACCCTATCTTGAGCAGCATAAATAAGATTTAATATCTCATCCCTTCTAACCTCGTCCAGATCTTCAGTACCTAACTCACCATATAATGCTGCTAAACCTGCCTCTTCTGCTTCTGCTTGTTTAACTTTTGCATCATAAGCTTGTTTTTGCTCAGTGCTTTTCGCAGCAGACTTTGCATCATCCATTGCCCACTGCCTAGCAAGAGCAAGTTCATTCCATCTGGCATCCACAACTTTTTGTGCAGCATCTGCTCTTCCAGCTATAAGAGCATCCGTATTTGCTTTCTGCGCGTCTCTGTCCAGAACACTCTCACCCTCTTGAAAATCAAGCCTTTCATTCTGTAAAAACTTCTGAGCAGCTATTCTTGCATCATTCTGGCTTTCGGCACTAGAAAGATTCATTCCAGCAATTATTTCACTAGAGGTGATTCCCATTTTTGCAATATCTTCTCGTGAAGCAATGCCAGCAAAACCCATCTTTTCCCCTGATGTTATTTGTGCGCCAGCAATATCTTCCGCTGAAGTGAGCCTTGCTTGTTGTTCGGTCATTGTATACCCGTGCTGGAGTTCTGCTAAATCCCTTGCTTCTTGAGAAGTAATACCATGTCTTCTCGCCCATTCAGTATTACCCCTTTCCTCTGCTCGTAATGCTCTGTTTGCAGCCCGTTGCTCTGCTTCTTTTGCCATCGCCCCTTCGTAGGCGCGACCACCAATATCTGCTTGCCTTAAAAGGCCGGTTCCCAGTTCATCAAATGCTCTTGCCCAATTAGCCATTAAACCGCCTCCATATCAATCATTTCTTCTTCGACTGGCATCCCCATCCTTGGCGTTGCTTGCTCTGGTGGGTACTGCCCCCGTAACGCATTAGCAGCCAATTTCATTGAACCGGATGGATCAATTTTATCGTCGCCCATGTCAACGTATTTTTGTGTGGCGTAAATTAGAGATTCTTCTTGCGCTTCTTTATCCCCTCTATCATCTCTTTTCTTATAGATGCCTTCTCGTTCTGCGACATTGTAGAGTTCGTTCACAACCTCTCCGCCTAATGCATAAAGCAAGTCTCTATTCATCGGATTGCCACCCTCATCAGAAGCCGTCACTTCCCGGTTAACCATACGACCAGCCATTTCTCCAATAGCCTGTTCAAGGTTTCCTTGAGAGCCTTCTAGTCTGTTTACAATTTCATCGTATCCTTCGTCCCATATGAAATCCTTAATGGCTCCCAGAGCCATGTCAAGTTGGCCTTCATCTTCTCTAGTGGGTTCAGCTAGACCGTCTTCAACCTCTGGTTCCACCTCAACAGACTCTGTAAATAGAGTTGCATTAGGAGACTTATCGGGAATAGTCGTGCCACGAGCAACAGGCATTCCTCTTGCTTGTTCTTTTTGAGCCATTATACGAATCCCCTTTGTTTTCTAGGATCAACAAAGCTTTGTGTTCCTTTTTTGATTAGTCCCTGAGTCGTTCCAGAAAATGCTTGTGGAGCAGTTGTTCCATAGTTACCAGCGGTTTGACGACCAAACGTGGGTTGTCCTATAGTCTGCTGTTGTACATAGGGAGAAGAAACAGTTTCTTGGGTAGGAAGATTTGCCATTGCTTGGGACTGCATCAAATTCGGTGATGAGTATAGATCCTGTCCTTGCATAGCTGCGTGTTCAGAGATCCAATTAGGATTCGCTGCAAGATATGCTTCTTGCTCTTCACCTATTGGTCTTCCATAAGCATATTTCTGAGAGAGTAATTTCTCTTCATGCTCACGCTGCTCCTGTTCCGACTTATCGAAAAACCCAGCTGCCATTTTTGCACCAGTAGCAAACATGTTCATCTTGGTCATGTAGACAAGCGCATCACCTGAAGTCATGCCACCCGCTACAGCAGATGAATAACTCTTAATTACACTGGCTCCAACATCAGACGCTAAACCAGTCATGCCCGGACCAACTCCTGCAGCTGAAGCTTGAGCCAGACTAACATTACCAGACGCGCCTAATCCTGCAGCTTGAGTTACAGCAGTCCCAGCGCCAGTACCAGCGCCAGTACCAGCGGGCGAGAAGAATTTCATCACCGACGTCCCCATAGAATTAAGCCCGGTCATAAAGTTGGTTGTTCCAAGCGTAGACCCCCCTGCTGCAGCCGTTCCTGCACTTATAGAAGCCCCATAAAAAGCCACGCCAGCGTAAACCGCTGCTGCAACTAAAAGAGCCGGGCCAATCTTCTTGATTACTTTCTTTAATCCCTTACCAATTTTCTTAATGGTTTTTCCAATAGATTTGACTATACTTCCCATGTATCACTCCTGTGGCAAAATAAAATTGTCTCCAATTTTTACAGCCCCCATTCTTTCATAAAGTTTTTTTGTTCTTTCTGGATCACCTATCCCAGAACTTATGCCTAACATAATCTCACCAACACCCCGATTTTCCTTGGACCATGATATAAACCTTCTCATCATTTTGGCCCCCCATCCAACTCCAGCCTCAGTCACATAAAAAAACAAATCACTAGCTTGCTTCTTCTTTGAATACCAAAGCTGATGCGTCACACCAATGAACGCTCCTTCAATTTTTCCTTCCAATTCCAAAACCAAAACAAAATGTTCCGGAGATAGAACGCAAACCTGAAGATTATTTCTTAAGGTTTTAGGATCTAGTGGCACTGAATCTGAGAGGGATTTTTTGTGTGCATCCTTGGCGACTCCCATTATTCCAGAGACATCTTTGAACTCTGCTTTTCTAATCATTAATTAAGTTGCGTTAGGCCAGCCTCCAGAACCCTTAAGCATGTCAAGCATATTTTTCCATGCTGTCTGATCGGCTCCCTCCGTTGTTGCCATCATTGTTATCCAATCACCATACTTAGCCCAAAGATCAGCCTTTGTTTTCTGTTGTTGAAGCGCTGTTTCCTGCTGTCCAGCCAAATTCTGTAGACCTATTTGCTGATTCCCGGTTAGTTCTTGTAAGGTAAAGTTTATTTGCCCTTGAATCTGACTAAGCATCTTATTATAAGCTGCTTCATTGGCTTGCACCTTTTGTTTATTGGTCCAGTCCTTATTGTAATAAAGATTAGTCATTAAATTGTTAACTTCTGCTTGAGCAAGTGGCACAGCAACAGCCATAATAGAATTCATAACCGATTCCTGAGCAAGAGTGCTATTCACTATCCCCCTCCTTTGCATATTTTGCATAGCCCTTGTAGAGGCTGCTTTAAACAAAGGACTATCCTTATTTATAATTTCCTTCAGCTTGTTGGTTAGATCCATTTCGCTAGTAAGATTAGCCAAATCCATCGTTTGGATATTGGGGGTATCAACTGTAACTCCACCTGCACCTGCACCTGCACCTGCACCTGCACCGCCTCCTGTAAATGTCGATCCACTGGGGGTTCGAGGATCTACAAATGGTGCAGTAGAATATATTGATGTACCGGGGGCTGCTGCTGCTGGGTTCTCTTTAACAGCAGCGTTTAGAAATCCAGCCTCTCGCGCCCGTCTATTTGCATCAATCTCCTGATCGACGGCGCTAGTAAATCCAGCATCAATAGATCGCTGGTTTGCGTCCCTTTCATAAGCGGCGGCATCTCCGACAAATCCGGGTGCTTTCATTCGTTTGTTTGCGTCAACTTCCCTAGCAACACCTATTGCTTCAAGTTCAGCAGCGGTCAATTGCATATCCTATACTCCCTTTTTCATGATCTTATCTCCTAACCCCTCTAGACGAATACTCCACAATGCCACCCTGAAGAGTTATTGGCTTATCGTAAATTGAACTGTTGCTGATAATAAATCCCATGTTGGTTCCTATTCCATTTATCCTAACTCTTTCTGAAGCAACTACCGTAATTCCAGTAGAACTATTGCTTATATCAGCCTCAGTCCAATCATCTGCTGCCACTGTTACTGAGTAAGAGCTAGATATAGGAGATGTTTTAGGGGTATAAGTTCCTCCAAAATCATATGAAGGAATAACAGTTAAGGTGGTGGAGGTATCCGCATTTATTTCTAGACCCAGTTCCCTAAACCTTTTTCTAGTACCGGGTGTATTATAATGGTAATAAGCTGTTCTTATAAAAGAGTCTACGGTTTCACCATCAAAACTTGTTCCAGAATCCATTCTCCTAACATACCCGTCATCAAACCCACCGTACAAAACTTCAACACCATTTGCATCTTCGGCTGATACCAAGCAATTAACCTGATGCTCTAAAGTAAAAGGCATTAATCCCTGATTCTTTTTATTTATAAAGGTCATTTCAACGCCAGTCTTATCATCAAAGTAAAGACGGTATTGGTTTTTTCCTCTGACCCTTAAAGAATCGGAAGCATTACTTATCTTGCTTTGTATATAAGGATCTATTTTGTCTGAAGCAACAGACGATTGAAAGTCACCAAAATATTGGACTGTAAAAATGGATGTAATTCCACGATCATCCAAAAAGAATGTCTGGTCCATTTTTTGAAGAGTGTATGGAATAGCACCAGCCCCTGCATGAAACTTTCTCAATTCCCAGTCTGCACTAGAGGTTCCATATAACATATACGCATCATTTCTAGTGAAGACGGACATAACATTATTAACTTCCGTAGAGAATCCGCTCACATTATCTCCAACGCCTAATTCCGCTGCCCCAGTAAGAGCGCTCCATTTGTTTGGGGCGACTATACTAGAATGTTGTATAGAACCATTGGGAAAAGAAAAGAACAAATGATTCTGATGAGCGGCAATATGCTGTGGAGTATCAGTTTCCATTCCAGTTTGAATCTTTATAAATGTAGTACCGTCCCATGAGAACCCGTTATCTACAGTGCTTACACCATACATGGTAATGCCAGATGTTTGACCCTTGAAATTGTAAGTGACGAATTCATACTTACCACCGGGCTGAAGAGTTTGACCATACTGTGTTCCATCTGCAGCAGCTACAGCAACTTCGGCAGGTTGAGAAGCTCCATTAACATCAGCATGATTAGTACCATTTATTTGTATTTTCTCACCATCTGTCCAAGTGCCACTATTATCTTTTACTGAAATATATCCAGCAGCATCGCTCCCCGCATAAGTCCCACTCGAAATAGTTACACTTGTGACGGTAGCGGTCTTTCCAGATGTGGCTCCAACAAGAGAAGCCCCTTCACTTATTTCTAAAGTACCGGCATCAAAGGCTAGTAAAGGCATCTTCAGAGATTCATTGTCTACAAACGTACCAGTAATATTGGTAAGAACCATCACTCCTTTAGCGCCGGTGGTCCAATCACCATGATAAGAGATCCCCATTAAATCTCCTTGAGCGCCTCCATTTCCAACTATAGTGGTGGGAGTTCCAGAACTTCCGGGTACAGGTTCCCCATTTGAAACTGTACTGTCAAAATTTAATGCTGTTCCTAAATCAACTTCAGACCAGCCTGTAGATGTTGACTTATACATCCCAGCGGTAGCGCCACCCGATTTATTTCTAAAGCCATAAGCATCACCATTAAAAACCCAAACCCCTAGAACAGACCCTTCTCCGGGAACAACACCAATTTTGCTTCTCTGATCCTCTATAGCTGTTCTTGCCTCACTAGCAATAGTACCTGCTATATAAGTATTTCTTAGTACTGGAGGGCCATCAGAAATGGCAGTTGCCAAAAGGCCCATTATCCAACCCGAAAAACAGATAGTTGACCATAATGCATTTGGAAATTTTCTGAATTACTTCCATGCCCATTCTTAACTTGCGCCAATAAATCCGTATAAGTAGTATGACCAGTAGTATCAATTATTCCAGAAGCAGATGCCATATTATCTAGAGTTGCAGCTACTTTTTGAACTGCTGCATCATAGCCGGGGTATACCACAGAACCCCCTGTATCTTGAGTGGCAATTCTAAAGGTCCATATTACGGTATCAGTTCCAGTTTGCACAAAACTTATACCCAAATTGACCATAAAAAATCCCTTATCGTATATCCTGATCCTGTCATTTGCGAAATCTGCGTCAGTTCCAACTGTCGTTGAAGATACAGTTCCGGTATCATCAGGCCCATTAGCCCCCGTGCTTCCTGCATTCCAATCTATTGTGGCTGTGGCTCCAGATGCTACAGCCTGACTTGCTGGTGTTCCAGCTTTAGCGCAAATAGTGCCGTATCCACCCATCCCTGATTCTGTAAATTGCCTTACCATCTGCGCAGTAATAGCCCCAGTAGTATTATCGGCAAAGCTAGTCCCAGTTAGAACTGCTCTTGTTTTTCTTAACGCCGTTGGTGTTCCCATTATCCATACTCCACATTAAATGCGCTACCAAAAGCGCTGTCTTTATTTAGAAAATACATTGTCTCCCCATCTTGAAGTGTTCCACTTACCACAGTAAAATAAACGTACCCCTCTGCGTCTGAAGTCGGAAAAGTTCCAGCAGCATCATCTCCAGTTATATCCTCAAGACTAACATTTAATACTGAACCGATGGCTCCACTTGTTGCCCCTTTAACTAAATCACCTATTGAAGGAACCTGCATATCGAATGCAGCCCCAAAAGCGCTGTCAAATACAGAATCTCTAGCTGTTCCTACCGTAAAAGGAATCCTATAATATGTTATCTGAGAAGGTAATGTCTGCCCGTCAAACCTTTCGTACCCATCTATCCTTCTGTATCGACCGCGAATGTCAATCTCAAAATTATTTGCAGCTACTAATTCCCCCGGCTCAAGAGAAAGAGAGGGATCAACCATATTAACCCCTCCCTCAAAAGGGAAGTATGTAGATTGAAGTCTACTCTGTCGAACGTCCCTGTTCCTTAATTTACTCATTCAGGACGCACCACAAAATTAAACATGTCTTGCGCAGAAGAGAATCTTCTATTCTTTTGGCTTGGAAGCTGATCAGCCTCTAGCTGATTTAATAAATCCTCAAATTCTGATAAAGACCCCACCATTATTTCCGGAGCATCCTCATTTTCCGCATAATACATTTTTGCTCTAGCAACAATAATCTGATGGAATCTAGATGGAATGGCTGATGTATTATCATCCGCAGTTGTTTCTCCAGTCAAAATAGTACTCATTACGACCGGAGTTCTCCAATACTCAGCCGACACTGTTGTCGCTGCATTAGGAGTTGGGTACAAATCCAAATCCCCATTAGGTTTTGTAGAATAAACTTCTGGAACATCAGAATCAATCGTCCCATATTTGTACATTTCCCGATACTCATTCCAAGGCATGTAATCTAAAATCTGATAACTATCAGAAGTCTTATCCCAAACAAGAGAATCTAATTTCCAGTTCCCTAATGGACCGATAGTGGATGTACCCGGAAATCCAGTATTGCCAGACGAGAGAGTGGATGTCCCACTAATGGCGGTGATAGACGCTTCTGACCATAGGAAGTCCCAGTCAAACCACCTGCTTTGAATATCTTGATCAGCTTGGTTTATATAACGCACGACAGAAGTTTCCTCTTCAGACAAATCTGTAGTAGTTGTAGTAGCTGGTCCGGTTCCGGGAATACCTACATCTCTCGCCATATTTTGGCATAGAACTAAAAACGTACTCATTTAAGATTATCCAAAATAGCTTTTGCTATATTTTCTGGTTTAATATGTACGGCACACATAGCCCCTCCGGTTTCTTCATCTCTATAGCAGGTATTAAATCCATAATGCATCTTATGGCATGGGAAACAAAAATTTTCATATACATCTGGTTCCATTGTTGTAGTATTTTTCCAATGTTTAGAAAGGTTCTCTTTAGAAGAATGTGAAAGCATCACAACCTTGTGACAATCCATAGTCGAGGCTGCATTAAGAACCCCTGTCTCTGGGCCGACCACGGCATCGCAGTGGTCTAGAAATGCCAGTGTTTTTCTAATAGACCATTTTCCAGATTTGGTTATAACTCTAGGCTCTTTTTCCCAGCCAGCTTCAAGAAGCTGACACAGATCATCACCAATCGTAACAAAAGAAACGTCTGGCCTGTTTATAAAAACTTGAGAAATAACTGTATCTGTCCACGGATACATCTTGTGAACAGATGATCCAGCTAACGCCCAAAGAATAATTTTATTTGGACCCATTTTTTTTCTAGTTTTCTTTGCCCACTGCTTCTCCTTCTTAGTTGGATAAAACTTTGGACTAAACTTATACGGAAGAGGGAGTGGCTTTACAAATGAATCCCCTAAAAGAAACGGAACGCTACCTAGATCATGAGTTCTTTCCATGTAATTCACATTACATTCCTCATGAAGTTCTTCCTTACTCCATACATACTTAGGACTTGCAGGTACTAATTTTTGCTCCCCTTCAATCATCTCCGTCCTAGCGGGGGTGATAAGAAGAGAGCCTTCTATAGATTCGCATAATTGCACAAAATGGTGAAAGCATTTAGCCAACCTTTCCCAATATTGTGTTAAACAAATATTTGGAACCTGATCTGTTTTTTGTAAAAGTATCTCATCAAGGTGAGGATCGCTTTTTATAACATCATAACCGCGCTCGCTTACATTTAAGCACACCCTATAACCCTGTTCCTTAAACAAAGGGAAAAGGGAAGATACTTGAATCATATCTCCAAAACCACCGTAGCGAACAATGCATACAGTTTTCTCGGAGCGCCTACCCCCTACATCCTGCGGGGTTAATTCGTCCCATTCCTTGGACGGTAGGGTAATTAATTTCACTTAAATAAATTAGGCTCCGATTAAAATTCAAGGTTCCAAGAACCAACCATATCACCTTCAACATTAACCATATTATTAGAGCGTCTTTGTGACCTCATGAACTCTTCAGTTCTTTCATCAGACATTTCTGCCATTGTGTAGTATCCGCGTCCGGCTGCGGTAGAGTGACCATACGCTTCTTTGGGAGACGTTGGTTTAACTTTCCCAAACACATAAGCCGTGACCTCGTTAATTGATCTAGCCATAATTCCTCCGAAAGGATTGGGGGGCTTTCGCCCCCCGTTCCAATTTATTAGTCGAAAGAGAACTTTCCACGATCAGTGGAAATACTCTTATGAACGACACCCATAGGCATCTGATTCGGACCATGAGAAACCAAAGCGAGAGACGCTAAGGTCTCTTTGCTTACGTCTTCTAACGATGACAAACCATTTGCTGGGATTTTACCGCTTGCGGTATGATTTTTACTAGCCATATTACCTCCTAATACCATTCAACTTCGACATACGCATTACCTTTACCAGCAGCAGTTCCTGCATCAACACACTGAGTATAAGTTACTTGTATCTGTGTGTCGGCTGGAAGCGCTTCTACTATAATGGCGTCAGTGTCGTCTTGGGCATTAAAGCACATACTAATCGCGGTAGCCTCAGCAATGTTCAACTTGCCATAGTAATCAGGATCAGCACCAGTGCCGACGTTAACAGCACCCGCTACCTGATCACATTCAAAGGCTTCAGTTGTATGCACTCCAATGTTTTTTAAACTGCCCTTTTTACCTGCTGGGCCTTTAAAACTCCATGTCGTGCCAGTACCAGCACCGAAATCAGTTGCTGCAGCGTCTTGATATACTACATCAACAGGATTTGAATAACTCATAACAATCCTCCTTTAAGCTGCGCTATCCCAGATCACAATACGACTCTGGGCTGCTTGCGTGTGAACGATACCGAAACCACCTAAGTAGTACCAAGCAATGCCACGATCCCTTCCGTAATCACCGGGGATTTTCCCTCTGATTTCTTCTGGAACCGCAACCGCTTCGGCTACAGTATCTTCTCCAAAGAATACAACCCAGTCAGACTTACCCTGCGCCCAAGTAGTACCAGCAGTACCAATGCTACCCTTGGCTTTAAAGGTTTGCTCGACAAAGCGTACTCCATCGTACCGACCAATTTCCCCATTCATGATCATACGGAAGCCTTGATCAACATACTGCTTGATCGCTTCAATATCATCTTTAAATGCACGGAAAGTTGTAGGCCATGCAATCGCATAATAATCGTCGCCAGTATAGGCCGGGATATTACGTTCTTTCATGACATCGACAATTGACTTCACATGATTATTGCTAAGAGCAAGAGTATTTGTGATAGTGCATACGCTATTGGTCGTCAACGTAACTTCAGTTGCGCTAGTTCCACTCGTAGGTGCAACACGCAATGCAGCTTTGTTGAATTCCGCAGAAGCGAGATTGTCGAACGCTTTCTTTGCGTCGGTTTTCAATACTTTCCTGATCACTTCCGCCACGGGCTGCTCAGAAAGGTCATCTAACTTACCAGTCCAAGGAACAGAGTTCCCTGCTTCGGTAATTGTCATCGTACCTTGAGCAATCGTGAAGGATGTTTCAGGAACAGTATTAGTTTCAGTTAATGTGGAACCCTGAGTTCCCACATCACTGAACACGTTCCAATGGAATGTATCACCTCGATGCAAACCCTGATGGGCCGCATCTTTGACATCACAGAACTGTCTAAATTTGACAATAGGCTGTACTGCCATCCTCAACTGTCTGCTGAGGTTTAAGGCATACATATAACCACCGGAGGTGTTAACAGACCATACTTGTCCTGCCATTTTTACATCTCCTTGTTATTGTATTACTTGACCACGCACTCTTTTCATTTCCTCGATAATATCAGCGGCGGTTTCTGGAACCGGCTCTTCTTCACCAAGTCGTGCAGAGGCGTTAGTCGCCCTTGGGTGTTGCACAATTTTTTTCTTGCGCGCTACCCGTTCGTTTTTGTTTGGCGAAAGAAATTCTTTCGCCCATTGTCGCGTTGATTCAGCAGCTTCTTGCATAATCTGTTTTGGAGACCAGTCCGGATTGCTCTGGGTGAGGTCAATAGTTCGATTATCCGCGACTGCGCGTAACTCGGGAGTTCCAGCAACATCTGGGTACTCTGTATCAAACCACTTAACTGCATCTTCAAGTGATTTTTGGTAAGCCCATTGTTGCTCTCTCTTGCTTTGCGCTTGCTGCTGCGCCATAGCTCTTTGCAGAGCCTGTTGTACGGCCTCATCAACATTTTGGGTGGCAGGTTGACTGCGCCCTTTATTTGTCAAAGCCTTAAACAATTCTGCGGCTTTATCCGCATCATCCTCATAAAGTGCTTCATGATATTTCTTGATTAAATCAGGAGAATCATCCGGCTCTTGTTCCGGTTCCACATCAGTAACGGTAGTGGTATTAGAGGCTGCTGCCTCTCTTTGCATATTTTGAACATAAGCATTAAGTTGAGCCTCACGCTCTTGCACTCTCCTGCCATATTCGGCTGCTTCTTCAAAGCGCTTTTGGGACGCCTTGTCTTTCTGATGGGAGGATCTAAGATCATTAAAAGGTACTTTAATATCCTCTCCATCTACTTTTATAGTTGTATACCAAGAGTCATCTTCTTTCCACATGGGAGACGAATCATCTTTCTCGGCCTCAACTTTTATTTCATCGGGTATATCATCTTCTACTTCTTCAGAAGAAGCATCTTCTTCCATCTCTTCATTGAACTCCTCATTACGTTTAACAACGAGTTCTTCAATTGCTTTTTCTCTAGGAGAAAGTTCCTCTTCTGGAGACTCTTCTTTAAATTCTTCTTGAGCCTCCTTAGATTCTTCTTTAAACCCATGTTCTATTTCCTGTTCTGTTGCATCCGGTTGGGTAGCATCATTTTCGGCCATTTTACTTTTCCTTTATATTTCTCCCGTGTCTCTATGTCTTGCAATTGATTCCGCATTCTCCCCATCGTTTAGAATCGCATCCAACCAATGGAGTAGCTTAAGCGGGGTAGCGAGATTGTTTGAGATTTTACGGTATTGTTGAAGTTCTTCTTCTGAAGAACCTACCCACTCCTGCATCGCCATTTTTTGCAGCGCTTCAAGACCCTCACGGTAATCTTGAGTAGCCCTGCTTATAAGTGACGATCCAGTAGGAGTTCTTATTAACTCTTCCGTGCTTCTACCAATACGAACACGTTTTATGAGTTCTTCTACATTTACATCTGTGGGGTCATAAAAATTCATGCTTATCCTACAGCATGTGGAATCTTATTAAATCTTCCCCTTTCTATTGTTCCAGCTTTCCCTGAAGCCCTTATTTCTAATTCTCTTTCGATTTCTTTATCGTCCATCTCGCTCAAAAGAGCCTCTCTTTGCAGGAGCAACTCTCCTCGTTTCGTTACAGAGTCCTGCTGCTTAATTTCCGCCTCTCGGATATCTGTCTGTTGCCCGATCAATTCTCTTTGTATATCAGATTGCGATCTTATCTGAGCAACTTCTTTATTTCCTACTGACTTAAGCTGTTCAATCTGCATTTTTCCTTGAGTCCTAATTTGATCGGTCTCAATCTTCGTCTGAAGTTCTTGTAACTGCATCTGAAGCTGTTCGACTTCTGGACTCGTCTCTTCAAGAAGAATAAATCTGGAACCATCCTTATAACCCAACTGACCAAATATTTCTTTAGTGAGTTCTGGAAGGTTGATTTTCTCCGCTACACCGGGAAACTGAGCCAAAGCCTGAACCCCATTCAATAGGTTGCTTACCTTTCTTAACGGGTCAGTCGCGTTCATGCCAACATTAACCTTCAATAAAACATCCTGTCTTAATAATTCATCCATCATTTCATCTGTGTCAAATTTTAAAAAGGCTTGCGCTTGTTGCCCAGCAACGGCTAGAATAATTGGATCGGTTTCATAATATTGCTCAAGACGTAGAAGTTGCTTCAAAGTCTTTTCAACCCAAGTCTCAGAAAAAGTTCTTAAGGTATATTCTGCAATAGAACTACTATTACCAGCAAGGAGTTGCATCCCACCGACAGTCTCATTAAGTGATCTAGCGCCTTGAACAGTAGATGTTGAGAAGTTGCCCTGCAACTCGTCAAAGTCCATATTGATACGGTCCTGTTCTGCGTAGGCAGATCCAGTAACATCTCGTGTTTCAACTATGCGAACATCTTGATCCGGATCATCCATCTCAACCGCGCCACCCGGTACAGACCTGAACAATGCATCTAAGTCAATATTGCGATCTCTACGAATATGATAACGCTTATTCATTGCTAACTTGACGTTATCGAACCTTTGGTTCCATATATCATTAGCTGCAGACTGAAGTTCTTCAGTGAGTTCAACAGTTCCAGATGGGTAAACCTTATGGGCTTCCAAATTAACACACCCCATCACATACGGGCGCTCTCCATTTCTCAACCAAGGATACATTTCCTTCAAAGGAACTGGATCACTTAACATGAAATCTGAACCCGCTGTATAATAACAGTAATCGGTTCCTTCTACCTTCACGATGTTCTTATGAACCCAAATTATCCAAAAGTCTTGCAAGTCGCTAGAAGAAGACTCATTCTCTTTTGGGTCCATTCTGGGTTCATCACGAACAAGCCTTGTGGCGTTATCAGTTTCATTCTCGTCAGCGGTAGAAATCAACTCTGCATCCGTTATCTCTAACCATTCCCCATCATCTATCTTTTCTCTGATATCCTGTAAATACATTGGTATCATATGAATAATATATGGGGTAGATTTTATAGGATCGGCCCAATCAGAAGCTGCATCTATGCGAATATTTTCAGGAGAGATTAATTCAATTACCGGAGTATCTTTTACTGCGGTAATTTGTTCATGCATCTGAGGTTCTCCATCATCTCCCATGATGGGTTCATTTTTACCATCAACCTCAATATAGGATTCTTTATTCTCCTTAAAATCCCAATACTGATGCGACACACAAATTCCCTGAACAGCAGCATCTTGCAGTGCAGCCGTCATAGTTTGAAACCAAGGGATAGTGTTGGTTAGACGGTACTGCATTACAGATTGAGTCGCAATAGCTGCGGCAGAATTCATTGGATCATTAGGGTTGGTAGCATCTATACTTATTACATCTTCATTAGTAAAAAAGGCAACCGTCATAGCAGCCTGAAGATTTCTTACAGCCGTTCTAGTTTTTGGTCTAAAAAAAGAAGACCTTTTCTCATATGCAGGACTATTGTATTTAGATCCCGGAGGGTGATTGCTATTAAAAAGAGAAAGATTCTTTTCCCACTGATATCTTATATTAGCATCTAAATATTCAGTAGAGTCCTCATAAATCTGACGAGCAATTCTAAGCCATTTGCTTTCAGTAGGGGTTTCGTCTGCATCCAAAGGAACAGAATCTACACCTACATTCAGTGGGGCTTGTGGATTGATTAACGACATTAACTAAAATCTCCATTTAATTGACCAGTCTTATTATCCATAACAAGGTCATTATATTTTGTCTGATTAAAGCTATTAGTTGATTGCCGATATCTTTCTAATATTTCACCACCGGCTCTAGTCACAGCTTTGTAATCGTTATCTATTTTATCCTCATGCAAGACAAACCCCCAATTTCCCGAAAGACGCATAGACTTAACTACAGCCACTCCATCCATAACATGGACGGCCCACAACCAACCGGGATATTTCTTCTCAAGATGCTCGGCAACATTCTTAGCTAATGTATGATCTTGCGCTATAAATTTAAGATTTTTTTCGATTTCTTGCATGATTCACATTGATTCTCTTTCTGGGTTGATAAAAAACTCTATTACCGTTATCGAATACATAAACCTTTTCAGGTGCGCTCAACTCTGGATCAATTCTATAAGCTAATTCTGACCAACTATATTCTGTTGTGCCGTCTTTCTTTTTTGTCATGACAATATTACGTCTGCAATATAATTGGGGTCACCAATAAAAGGCCACTGCGGGTCATATGGAGTAAATACAAGGTTTCCTGCAGCGTCTATAGAAAATATATAAGTAACTCCAGCAATAGGCGTAAGGGTTCCAGTTCCCCAAGTGTCTGAACTACTAGCCCAATCTCCAGAGGCATCTGCCCAAGATGTAGTTCCAAATCCCGAAAGACTTGCGGTATCCGGAATAAACATATGCCCCGTAAAATCTTTTGGGAGAAAACCAGTAAGGGCTAAACTTCCAGAAGGAACATACCACAACTGCTGTATAGTTCTACTTGGCGCTGTACCAGTTAAGGATAATGAACCAGCGTCTGGTTGATTCTGTCCTGTCTCTACAGCGGTTGGTACAAATGGAACAACATCCCAATTATCAGAAGAAGCGGCCCATGTTCCTCCATAAGTATTCCATGTATACGTTTGTAAAATAGTGAGGGTGGCATTATCAGGGCTAATTACAAAACCATCTCCATGTATTGGTAATTGCCCAGTTAAAGTAAGGGTCGGCGCAGACACCTGAAAATCATACATAATCCCACTTGTGGGAGAATATGCGGTGAATGTTAAATCAGCTTTATCTGGAGATATTCCAGAACCAACAGCAACTTGCGGAACTGGCCCAGAATTCCAATCGCCGGGAGTGGTAACCCATGAACTTGTTAATTGATCCCATTCATAGGATTGTAAAATTTCTAAACTAGCGCTTGGTGGATTACCAAATAATCCAAAAGTAAGTGAAGGCTCTAAACCAAGATTCCAATCCTGTGACGAACTTGCCCAATCACCACTAGCGTCACCCCAATTTGGGTATAAAGATAACGAGGCAGCGGCGGGAGACATACCCGGACCAGCCCATCCACGAGAAAACTTACTATCGTCCCAGTCTCCTGATGTATCTACCCATGTTGTTATTGCCATATAGTGGTAACCCGGATAAACAAACTAACTTTATTTAGGAAATCTTGCTTTGATTTCGGCAACCCTGTCTTTCCAATCTTTCAAACTATTTTCTGTTATGTACTCTATCTGCTCTCTAGGTGTCCCATACATTAACATTCTTGCTTTAATACCAGTTGCAGGATTATTAACCCACGTTTCTTTCCAGCCTTCACCCTCTACGAATTCTATAGGTCCATTTACTGCCTCATGAGCTTCCGGCGGATTCTTCTCTACCCTAATTATCTCATAATCCTCAACCTCGTCTATCGTCTTAGGAATCAAGTCCCATGTTTCAACTTTCTTTCCGTCAACAATACCCACTTCCCCTTGAATAGCTTTATATCCATTCTTTTGAGGAACGGCAGTCTCTTCAACTTCTTCAACCCCAAATGACTCCCTTATAGATGCGTTTGATAACGGATCAGGTGGAAAAGAAGTATGAGGATTATCCGCTTTAAGCTGTTCTTTAGTATAAGGGAATACATCTCCTTTAATATATTTCATATCTGTTTCCTAAATATCGAATGTTTCCATTCATTAATAAAAATTAACAACCATAACAATCCTACGTTTGTTCCCACTTGGTGGTGAAAAAGAGTGCTTTAAAGAACCGTCTAAAAATAATATATCATCCTCTTCTGGAAAAACCGCTTTCTCTTCCCCACCTTCTATTACATAAGTTTCTCCACCATCAAAATCGCTCATGTAAATTATAAAAACATTATGCGGTACTTCTAAGTCTACATGATATGCTGATTTCTTGGTAGAGCAAGACGAAGTAACATTCAGGTTTATCCTATATATAACATTAGGACTCATACCATTATGCTGAAATATTTGATTCAACATAACTTGAACTTCCGAAAAAAGTTCTGATGTTATTTTTGACACCAGTGTTCCCGTATTTCTATTAGGTCTTTCCACAATCTTGTGACTGTAAAAAGAAAGATCATCGGGATTTCCGCCATGATCGGGATCAAAAACGTTTCCACTTTTTGATGGTTGATAAAACCAAGGAAACTCGTTACTATGGATTATCTCCTTTACCCTAAAATACTCATTAGTGAGTGGGTTAATTATTTTTTTGATGATCGTCCCGCCAAAAAGTTAATTTACTAAATTCGGAAAATTGATCCTTAGTTAATATATCAGTAGCTCTAGTCGCACTTTTCACTACACCAGACTTTACATCATGCAGACCAACTAGTCCGTATTTCTCAGCCACCTTGTTATATGACTCATTTATTTTTATCGTATTAACATCATGATTATATCTTGGCTCTTCAATGAAGTTATAGATATCATCTAACGATAAATCTAAATTATTTACTAAGTCTTCATACTCCACCAGAAGCAAAGACTTTCTATGGGTAGAATTATAAGACTCCTTTAATTGTGTATAAGAATCTTCAAATATATTTCCTTTCATGCTTGTGTAATAATTCCACTCTAAATCATTTCTTTCAAACATTTTAATATACGAGGAAATAATATCTTCTACATTTCTAACCGGGCATATTATCTTTGGTGTGGCCCCAAAGACTTGTGTAAATATCTGTATATTTGTAGTAGACTGCCACGCTCTTCTATTGTCTATAATAATATTACAGTTTGTTAAATGATTGTAATATAAGTTAGTAAGTTTTCTTAGATAGGGAATCCTCATATTCCCTAAATCATCAGCCTGTAAGTCAGAAATATATGCAGGGTCATCCCATAAAGCATAATTTCTCCACAGTAGTTCTACAAACGGAGATGGGCCTGTAACATAAAATCTAGGATTTTGATTTAAAATAGTTCCTAGCCAAGTAGTACCGCTTCTTGGAAGCCCACCAAGACATACAAGTTTATTCAAGGCTTGGTAGTAAGTCAAAAGATATGACCACCCTTGGTTTGCTTGCTTCATTCGGATGAACAAAGTGATGAAGGAAGGAAGGAGTTATTAAAACAGTGCCTTCCTCCACTTTTGGAAACGTAAGGAGAGTGGTATCATTTCTTGGATCATTCCACGGAGCCATAAAACATGTAGGGCTATGAACATTAGGATCAAATTCTACATACAGGATTCCAGAGAACCCCCATCCTCTGTGATTATGAATGGATTGTAAATCGCCCTTTTCGTACTTAACACACCACGCATCTGTCATTGAGCAACTTACCTTCTCTTCCTGACAGAATTCAGAGATAACCGGAGTTAAAAATTCAGCAATAGAATTTGTGTACTCTTTATCACTCTTACCGGGAATCCTGTTTGTTTTAAAATAACTAATTGGGCTTTTAATAAAGGTTTGCTTGCTTATTAAATCCGTCATTTCCTTTTTTCTTGATTCCCAATTAGCAACCTTGTATTTATAAGAAGGAAATTCAAACAACTGTTCTTTCATTTCAAGAGTATCTATTTAGATATAATCGGCGCATATCATAAGAATCCAATAAACCCTCTACATAACAGTCAAATGATAAGGACCATCTTGTCTTGCCTGAGGAATTTACAGCCACAGAATGTCTTAGGTGTGATGGGAATAACAAAAGATCTCCATCTTCTGGAACAATAGTCCAAGTATCACTATTTTG
>Ga0315338_1001075_pt1 | contig 40151 bp, 32 predicted proteins | sample ASW8metaG_FD_204518 | JGI IMG/M metagenome (GOLD analysis project Ga0315338, IMG submission 204518) | Ammonia-oxidizing marine archaeal communities from Monterey Bay, California, United States - ASW #8 | ecosystem: Environmental > Aquatic > Marine > Coastal | place: USA: California | collected... | reverse complement strand
TTTCGCTCCAGTGCTCCGGCAGATCAGGATGGTCAGTGGCAACACCCGCATCTATCCCCCGAAACATCGGCCACTCGTCATTGGCAGAGACGCCCGACGAGATCAACATCAGCCAGACGACTATGAGTAAGGCCTTAATCATCAAGTATCCTCGTTTTTAACAATACATTGTCGTGATGGCGCATTATAAACCCAGACCAGACAGTGACCTCTTCTAACTATAATGATGACGGTCCGGCCCTTGACAGCCTGTTCGGACCGATGGTTTCAATCCCATTTTTACTGAAAGGAACTCCCGGACACACTGGAAAATGAGTAAAGATCCCCACCGTTACCATTCCACACAATTGTCCGCTTGCCGAGTAAGGGTCGAACAGCTCAACCTGCTGGACATATGGCTGAGCCGAGCTCGTCTTGCGACTGCCCTAGCTTTGGTGGGGCTGGCGTTTGCGTCCTTGTGGCAAGGCTGGCTCTCGATTTGGTGGCTTTTACCAGCAGGCGTTTTCTTCATTGTTCTCGTCGTTTCGCACGATCGGTTTATTCGTGCCCAGCGCATCGTTAGGCGCAGGGTTCGCCGGCACGAGTTGGGATTGGCTCGAATTGAGGATCGCTGGATTGGTATGGGCGAAACGGGCGAACGATTCAACGATGAGGAACACCCGTACGCGTGCGACCTTAACATTTTTGGCGATGGTTCGCTGTTTCAGCTTCTTACAACAGCTCAGACCATGGCGGGGGAGGAGACATTGGCGAGGTGGTTGCTGGGCGGAGCAGATATTGAAACGGTTCATGGCCGTCAAAAGTCCGTTCGTGAACTTTCCGTTCGCCAGAACCTCTTGGAAGATCTGTATGCCCTCGGTGTAGATGTTCGGGCTGAGGTTGACTCGTCTCAGTTGGTGACGTGGGCCAAGCGTCAGAATCTTCTCGCGACAGCAGGGCTCCGCGTTTTTGCGTCCGCGCTTTCTATAACAGTCGTTACCGCCATCTCCGCTTGGCTCGCGGGACTTGTACCCGGGGTCGTGCCGCTGGGCTTTGTTCTTACCAACGTCGGAGTCGGCATGTTCTACAGACGAGCCGTTAATCGTATATTGCACGGTTCGTCCGAACCTTCCCGTGAGCTTGAAGTATTAGCTACGGTTCTTGAAAGGCTAGACCGTGAATCGTTTAAGACTGATCAGCTCAAGCAGCTAAGCGGCTACATCGGTACTCAGACGGATAATCCCACAAGGTCGATTCGTCAGCTTAGCTACTTGATTCAGATGCATGACTGGCAGCATAACTTGCTGTTCGCGCCGGTGGCAGCCGTCATGCTTTGGGGTTTACACTGCGCTGCTGCTGTCGAGGCATGGCGTAATCGGCACGGCGATTCGGTTGAGGTGTGGCTACGGGTTGTTGGCGAATTTGAAGCGCTGGCATCGATTGCGTCACATCATTTTTCAAATCCAGGCGACCCTTTTCCTGAGTTGGTACCTTCGGGAGAAGTTCCGATCTACGAAGCTGAAGGACTGACGCATCCCATTTTGCCTCGCGCGTCGGCTGTGGCAAACGACATCGCAATTGGTGGTGAGCCGCAGCTCTGCGTCGTGAGTGGATCGAACATGTCCGGGAAGACGACCCTTTTGCGTACAGTCGGAATTAACGCGGTTATGGCGTTTGTGGGCGCGCCAGTTCGTGCCCGCCGACTGAAACTTTCGCCACTGGTGATTGGTGCGACATTGCATGTACAGGATTCATTGCTGAAGGGGCAATCACGTTTCTATGCGGAGATCACGCGGCTTCGTCGTTTGGTTGACCTCGCCAAGGGGGCGACGCCACTCCTGTTTCTTTTTGACGAGTTATTTCACGGTACAAATTCCCATGACCGAGTAGCGGGAGCGTCCGGTATTCTGCATTTCTTTCTCGACCACCGGTCCATCGGCTTGGTCACAACACATGATTTGGCACTCGCTGGAATCGCTGACCGTTTGGCATTAAAGGCTATTAACGTGCATTTTGAAGATCAGTTTACCGGTGGGGAGATGACATTTGACTACCACTTGCGATCAGGTCGTGCTACGCGCAGTAACGCGCTGGCATTAATGACGGCGGTTGGTCTGGACGTGTCCAGATAGATACTGTAGGTAAGTTGTTGTCGCGATTAGACGATCGTGATTAACAAGGATCGTCGACGGTAAAATAACGAAACAACATGATAAGAAGGATCGTAGAGTATGCTTGATTCAGCACGCTAACGTGCTACCTCCCACGTTTGTGATTCAGTCGTTTCTCTTGGGCGAGAAGGGTCCGGTCGGCCAAGTAATATCCTCAGTACCCACTTCATATCTTCCAAGATCATGTAAGAGGTTGGGACTAAGACGAGCGTGATGAAGGTGGCGAAGATCACACCAAATGCTAACGAGATCGCCATTGGTACCAGAAACGCTGCCTGAATGCTTCGTTCGAACATCAGCGGGGCCAGCCCGGCGAAGGTGGTGAGCGACGTGAGTATGATTGGCCGAAATCGTGCAGCACCGGCTTCTTGCACAGCGGTTTGAAGGCTGCTATTTAGCAGGCGCTTGCGGTTGATGAAATCAACCATAATTAGACTGTCGTTGATGACTACACCAGATAGCGCAACCAATCCCATCATTGACATCATCGTCACGGCTTGTCCCATAAAGATGTGTCCCCAAACTCCGCCGACAAAGCCGAATGGGATCGCGCTCATGATAATCAGTGGTTGCACATACGACTTCAGGGGAATTGCCAACAGTGAAAAGATGCCGAAGAGTGCAATCACAAAGCCGATCTGTAATCCGCCAATCGCGTCCTGTTGTTCCGCCCGCATGCCTTCGAGGGAGTAAATAACGCCCGGGTGTTCGTTCAATACTTCGGGGAGAATACGATTGACGAGATCCGTGATCACGATACCACTCGAGGTCACATTTTCGTCAACAGACGCGGTTATGTTGACGGCTCGGTTTCGGTCTACGCGTTTAATTGAAGCGAAGCCACGACCAGGTTCGATCACGGCGACGTGGCCAAATGGCACTTCAGCTCCGTCGGGTGTTCGAATTCGCATATTTTCAAGACTTCCTAAGGAGCGGCGCTCATCAGCCGGGTAACGGACCATGACACGAATGTCGTCGCGGCCGCGTTGTATCCGCTGCGCTTCCTCACCGTAGAAGGCCTGTCGTACCTGTCTTCCAAGATCCTGGAGGCTAAGTCCAAGTGTCTCAGCCGCTGGCGTGATTCCCAGCTTGATCTCTTCTTTGCCTGCTTCGAACGAGTCGGAGATGTCAAAGACACCGTTGTAGGTTCCCAGGTGTCCCTTGATTCTTGTTGCAGCAGCTTGTAACCGTTCAATGTTTGGGCCCACTAGCATGACGTCAACATCATCACCAGCTCTCATCTCCGAAGTTGTAAAGCTGACGCTTGTCGCTTCCGGGATAGGTCCAGCAAGTTCACGCCACCAATTGCCGAGATCCGCAGCCCTGAGATCACGCTCTTCTGCCCGAGAGAGTTGGATCATCACTTCGCCGAGATGCCCAGCGGCTGGAGTGGCCTGTAAGCCCGCGCCTGGGCCACGGTTTGCCATTGGTTGTTCCCCGACCGCGGCGTAGACGTGTCGAACAACGTCTTCCCCTGTTTGGCTGAGCACCTGACGGCGGAGTCGATCAGCGCCAACCTCGAGCTGTCGCACAGCTTCCGATGTAACGGCTGCGGGTGTGCCCTGTGGCATCGTTACAGACGCTGAGATGACTTCCGCTTCAGGTTCAGGAAAAAAGTGGAACACGGCTCGTCCGCTGATTACCAAACCCACGGTGAGGATCAACAGGGATACGCCGACAGCGAATGAGAGATAGCGCCAGCGGAGTGCAAATGCCAGCCCTGGTTTATAGACTTGCTGGACAAACCTTTTCAGACCGTTCGCGAAAAGCTGCTGAAATCTTCGCCAGAGTCCAGGACGTTTACGTTTAGGAAGGTGCGCAAGGTGAGCCGGCAGAATACTTAAGGATTCAACGAGCGAAAACAATAAACATGGAATCACGACTAGGGGAACGAAGATCATCATTTTCCCCATCATGCCCGGTACGAATATCAGTGGCGTAAAAGCCGCGACCGTGGTGAGTACGGCAAACACCACAGGTGTGGCGATCTCTTGGGCGCCTTCGATTGATCCTCGTAAACCGTCTCCATGATCTTCCTGATGGCGATAAATATTTTCACCAACAATAATCGCATCATCCACGACGATTCCAAGCACGAGAATAAAGGCAAATGTCGATACGACGTTCGCGGTGACGTCGAGTCCTGGCATTAACATGAGCGCGCCCAAGAATGAAATCGGAATTCCCAAACTCACCCAGACTGCGAGTCGCAGTTCAAGAAATAATGCTAGTACTAAGAACACGAGAGCGAATCCCGTAAGTCCATTTCTGAGCATGAGCGACAATCGGTCGTTCAGAATTTGTGCTTGGTTTTGCCAGACCGTTAGTGAGATCCCTTCTGCTAATGTTGGAGTTGTCCGATTCACATAATCGGTGACAAGGCCAGCGATTTCTATGTCACTTTGGTCGCCAGTGCGGAAGATCGAGACAAGAATCGTCGGTTCAACATCGAATCGCCCAAATTGATCTGTTTCGGCAAATCCATCGACAACCGTTGCTACATCCCCCAGGTGTAATCGTGTGCCGTCTGCGCGGGCGAGGAGCACTAGCTTTTCGTACTCCTCCCCTCGGTACGCTTGTCCAATCGTTCGAAGAAGAATCTCGCCACTCTCGCTGCGTACTGATCCACCAGGAAGATCGAGCGACGAACGACGAACGGCCCGTGCCACATCGTCAAAGGTCAAACCGTGTCGCCGTAACGCTAACTCGGATACTTCGATCGAGATTTCGTATGGTCGTGCACTTGCAAGTTCCACCTGAGAAATTTCTGGCATAGAGGAAATCTCATCGCGAATTCGCTCGGCGACTGCCTTTAGTGTAAATTCGTCGGTCTGGCCGGAAATTGCGAGGTCGATGACTTGATTACGCGCTAGTAGTTCACGGATGATCGGTTTTTCGGTTTCTTCTGGAAAGGTGTCAATGGCATCGACATTGTTCTTTATGTCGTCGAGAACTGTCCGTGTATCGGAACCGAGTTCGACCTCCACTAGAATCACGCCGACTCCTTCAGACGCAGTGGAGGTAATTTTCTTGATACCGTCGACACCCTGGATCGCTTCTTCGATCCTGATGCAAACAGCTTCTTCAACCTCTTCAGGGGCCGCACCCAGATACGGGACTTGAACACTCACCATGTCGAGTTCGATTTCTGGAAAGGTTTCACCCCGGACGTTGAACAAACCGATGGTCCCGCTGACAAGAAGGAACACCATTAGTAGATTGGCAGCGACGGAGTTGCGAGAAAACCACTCGATCATTCCGTTCATGGTGTTTCTCTCATAACAGGACGTGTACGCCGTCAGCTAAGGCTGCGGGCTCGCTTGGTTGATACGATATAGATGTCCGGATGTGCGAAGAAAAAATGATCCGCCGGAGACCGCCATTGATGCCAGCGTCGATTCATTAAGACGATTTGTGGACAGTGCGCGAAATTCGATTCCTGGTTCCACCACGGTGGTTTTTCCCTCTTCGCTCTGAAAATAGATGCGTCCATCTGCGAATACGGGAGATGCTGAATAGTTTCCGCCGATTCTTTCCTGCCAGTGGGTTTCTCCACTTGTGGCGGCGATACAGGTCAGAATACCGTAGTCATTGACGACGTATAGTTCGTCTCCGACCAGCAGAGGGGACGGAGTAAGTGGTGCGCCCCGGCGGCGTTTCCAAGCGACGTGGGTGCTCGTGACATCACCCGCTCCATCTGCGCGTACGGCGAGCATCGATGGCACTTGGAACCCAGTTGAAAGAAAAACCAGTCCGTGCCCGAAGACTGGCCTGGGAACATTAGAAAATCCGTCATCGTAACGCACCCACCAGATTTCTCTACCAGTCTTGGGATCGTAAGCCGTTGTGCGGAATGCGCCAACACTTACAATTTGATCCTGAGCGCCGACACTTATCACAAGAGGTGTCGAGTAGGCTTGCGACACGGGATCTTCACGCTCATTTTTCCAGCGGATTTCACCAGTACGTTTGTCGAGTGCCACCACGAAAGCAGTGTCAAAACCATCACAACTAAGAATAAGTAAGTCACCGTACACGATTGGCGATCCACCGTTGCCATGTTGGGATTCATAGGTGAACTGTGTGGACCAGATGACCTCACCAGAAGTTGTTAGCGCCGCCGTGCCGTAGGAGCCGAAATGAACGTAGACGCGATCTCCATCAATTATTGGAGATGGAGATGCCAGACTGTTCTTTGGGTTGGGAGCGCGGACATCGTCGATGCGAAAAACTTCTACGTTAAGCGTTTCTCGTCCCGTGGTGACGTCGAATGCCAGCAGTCGAAGTGAGCCCTCGTCCTGACTTGTCGCCGTTGTGACCCATGCTCGTCCGTCGGCGACGACCGGCGACGACCAGCCCTCGCCCGGCACAGCCACCTTCCACGACACGTTCTGTGACTCACTCCACTCAATTGGTAGACCGCTTTCGGTGGAATGTCCTTGTCCTGAAGGACCTCGAAACTCTGGCCAGTTTTTGGCCTCGCTCGGAGGGGCTATAAGAACTGTCAGTAGTGCGATCCAAACCAGTATGAGTTTATGGGGCACCATGCAAGACATTGTAGTCCTCTAGGACGGATACTGACACTAGGTCTCAACTGGGGCCGGTATAATCGGCCTGCGGCCAGGAGAATGAGGGGAGGGAGGCCAATGTTTTCACCACGGCGGTGTGCTTCGTTTGGGCTTGTGTTTATAGTGGTATTCGTTCTTATCGCTTGCGGCGCGTTTGTGGACGCCCAACCGCTGAACGACTTACCCAACCCGTATCGGACAATCGAAAACCACTTCAAGATGCCCGAAGGTCGGATTTGGGGTTCTACAAGTGCGGTCGATATTGACCCAGATGGAACCTCCATTTGGGTCGCGGAACGCTGCGGAGCAAACAGTTGTGCGGGTTCCGATCTTCCTGTTGTCCTCAAATTCGATCAAGACGGCAATCTGCTGAGAAGTTTCGGGGCCAGCATGTTTCTTTTTCCCCATGGTTTTCATGTTGACGCCGATGGGAACGTTTGGGTCACTGATGCCCAAGGACCAGATGGCGAGGATTCGAACCGCGATGGAAAAGGTCACCAAGTGGTTAAGTTCAGCCCGAATGGTGAGGTGTTGTTGACGCTCGGGACACCGGGTCTGCCAGGAGACGGCACTGATGGCTTGTTATACACACCATGCGATGTGGTGACGGCGCCCAATGGCGACATCTTTGTTTCAGAGGGACATTCCGGTCAATATCCCAATGCGCCACCAGAGACAGTGGCACGAATTGTTAAGTTTGATAAAAATGGGAAATTTGTTAAGTACTGGGGGCAATTAGGTTCCGCGCCTGGTGAGTTCAAGACACCCCATGGGTTAGCGTTTGATTCGCGTGGTCGATTATTCGTCGCAGACCGTGGGAATAACCGGATCCAAATCTTTGACCAGGAGGGGAACTTTCTTGACGAGTGGACTCAGTTTAGCCGATTGAGCGGGATCTTTATCGATGCCAATGACATGCTCTACGGGGCCGATTCGGAGTCTAACGATACGCGGAACCCGGGTTGGCGACGCGGGTTACGGGTAGGGAGCGCGCGAACAGGAGAAGTTAGACATTTCATTCCTGATCCCGATCGAAGTCCCGGTCGTGGAACGACTGCTGCTGAAGGGGTAGCCGTTGATGTTTATGGAAATATCTACGGGGCAGAAGTGGGTCCGCGTGCCCTCAAGAAATACGCCAGGTGATAGTGGGAACGATGCGTTTTATGACTCGCCGAGTTGTGCTTCTCATTAGTGCGTTGCTCGTGATCGGGGAAGCTTTTTCAGTGCTTAGTGGTGAAGAGAGGATGGACCGGCGGGTTGTGATTCTTACCCCGACCGTCATTGATGAACGGCTAGTGTCGACACGCGAAGCGCTGATGTTCTGGAACATTACTTTATCGGAGCTTGGGTTGAGTCCACGCCTTACCGAAAGTGCCGTTATTGTTGAGTCTCCGATTACCCGCGCGCTGGAAAACTACGCTCATCAGCTCTGGAGACAGGCAGGTCGACTCACGGCCGGGCAGCCTGGACCCCAGGCTCCACGTGAGTTGCTAAACCTTGAGGGAGACATCGTTGTCCTCTTATCTAAGCAGCGGCTCATGTCGTTCGCGTGGCCATTTGACAAGACGGACCGTTTTTTTGTGGGAATCGGGACACGGCCCAATGATCCTCAGGAACATGTTGTAGACGTGCACAATGTGATCGCACACGAATTAGGTCACGCGCTCGGATTGACGCACAGTGGCAACCCTTCAGCGCTTATGTGTAGCCCGTGTCGCTCATCGTTGGTCGCGTCTCACGCGGAGAATTTTCTTCCGCTGACCAAAGCCGACCGTGTTCGGTTGCTCGAGTTGTATCCCACACGTTAGGAATGTCGGTACTCTCGCGGTACTAGGAGCGATCCCTTCGGCCGGACCGGCTAGACTTACCGCTGGCGGAAGTAGTTGTTTCGATTGTCGCGCTACTCCGCGCAATGTTATATATCGCAACCACGAGGAGTGCGCCACCGATTGGTACAGCAAGGATCCCAAGACTCGGATCTCCACCGTACACCACGATACCGCCTAAAAAGAAACCACCGGGAAGGAGAACGCTGGCCATGATGAGGCTAGCGGAAATCATTCGAAGATGTCCTGAGCCGATTTCAGGCACGATTCGTAGACATAGTCCAAAGATTAGATGGATCAGGCCGAGAAGACCGCCGTGAGCATGTGCCAGTGTCCACATCAGGCGCCGAGTTTCGTTGGATACATCTAGATACATCCGGATTTTGAGCCCATGCATCGTTTCTAGCAAGATACCGAGCATTAAGAAGAGTAGGAGGGACCACCAGCCAAACCGAAGATGTCGGCGACTGTAATCGGGTGGTGGTTTTGTGCTCTTAGACACTATTCTCTTAAAAACAATGGCCGATTATCCCGCTGGTTGAGGATTCGTGTGAATTCATCAATCCGCAGGTACCCTTCATCGTCGACCAGTAATTCGTGTTCGCGGCGTTGTCTGGCCAGCATACTATTCTGCCAAGACTGGAGGATCGGGAGGACGGTTGTGACCCTTTGTGTGCGATCGGCCAGGTAATCATAATTGACGTTGTCATAACCTGGAAGAGTACGCAACGAGCGGTAGCTAATGAATCGTATGGCTTCGTATGAGTCGTTGAGTAACTCGGCAAGGTGAGGCAACATCCAACTCGTTCCAGAAGCTTGTTGGGCAGGTTTCCAGCCGAACGCCCATGCTGTCAGGGCCCGTTGCCCCGCGTCGCCTTTCATGGCCCACAACAACGAGGCGGCAACTTCGTTCTGGTCGACCGTAAGTTGGGGGTTCGCTATATCGTACCACCTATTAAGCCTCGTGCCGGTCCACGCAAGAGTCTTGTCCAGGTGGCAGAGATTACAAGCATTTGGTCGACCCGTGTTCACAGTTTCAGCAATCGATGGGCTGCTTACCGTATGGCTCCGGACCGCCTTGAGGAGTCCGTACGACGTATATGGCATATGGCAGTTGTAGCAAAGGCTCCCTGTAGACTCTGAGGAGTGCCGAGTATGCTGAGTGATATTTGTTTCGAACGTATCGTGGCATTGCACGCACGCCTGATTGCCGTCCATTTTGGCTGTTACTTGGTGTGTGGCTGCCCAGACGGAAACCGGACGGGGGTCGTCAGGTGTCTTGTGCATAGTGTGGCATGAGAAGCATGACATTTTCTGCGATCCATCGTGTTCTGGGGCATTCTTGAAGCACGGCGAGTCAATCAAACCATTGTATTCACGTCCCGATACCCGAATCATTCCGTCCGACCAAAACGAGCCGTTAACAAAATCAGGGTCGCGGCGAATAAAAGCTCTAAGGGCAGACGAATCGGCCATTTCCATCGGTTGCGGCATGAAGCGTGTGTCGCGAAGTTCATCTCCAGGACGATAGGGGAAGCCGTGTGTGTTGGCGTACCGTTCATCTTCTGCGTTGTAAAATTCCCACACACTGTGGCATTGGCCGCACACCTGCGACGACCGCTGTGGGTTTAAGAGCGCGGGCTGAACGATTGTTGCATCCGGTTGGTCGCTGTGGTGACGTCGATAGCGAGTCACTGGGTTCTGGTGTGTTCGAACGTGGTCGGCGGCTGGGCCATGGCACGCTTCGCATGCGATTCCGAACTCTGCAGTGGTCGTATTTATCACCTGCTCTTCGATTGGTTCCGATAAGAACGGCGTATCAAACTGAGTTTTTGGGAATGTCGTATGACAGGCTAAACAGACAGCATTCCAGTGCCCGTTGGAGGTAGATACTGACTGATTTGGTGGGTGCAAGACGACAGCGCTCCGGGGTGCCCACCTCTGTTCCGTGATTAGATAGACGCCGGGTAGTACGTTGAGAGCACGGTCGTGTCCAGTAGCGTACCAGTAGATCTGTTGATGATGAGACCCTGTGATCATTACAACTTGTCGTGTGATACGAGGTCGATCGTCTGTGGGTCCAGCCACCCCTGGGTCATTGAATTCGGCCCAGAACTCAATGCCCCGTTGCTCCAAATTCATGGGCTCGCCATGCACCGCGTCGACTTGTACATCACTGAAATCGGCCAGCACCGTATCCGGAGTAGCCACTTGTGTCATCGTCCGATGATAAGACCCACGCCACGTGTCATATTGCGAAGGGTGACAGGATTTGCAGGCATCCGACGACACGAAACCGTCACCGGGAGTCTCGATAGGGCGATTAGTGACGTCTTCCTCTACGGGCACTGTGTCGCGTGTGACTATAGTGGCAACACTAAGGCCGAACAGAGCGAGCGCAATCGCACCAATCGCCAGCGCAGATCTCACGTCCTTGATAATAGTGCAAGCATGGGTTCGCTGTGACTTGCGATCGTGACCTTTGAGAGTGAATTAAGGAGTGGCCAGTCGTGGTTCTTGGTGTGGAAGTGTAGGAAAAGTATTTCCCACGGCAGTTTCTCAAGCTATTATTTGGGTTACATGGCGTTTACAGTTATGTCTGCGTCTTCTCTAGTGGACGGTTAAATTCAAAATAGGGTTGTTCGGGATATACAGAGTTCATCGTGGCGGCTTCACCGAACCAGAATGTGACAGAATCTAATGTTTGGCTCCGTGGTATGAAGTCGCAGTCGTTGCATTCGTACCCTGAGCGAGACAGAAGAGAGGAGAACACGAGAGATGGCAATTTATTCATGCGAAAAGTGTGGAATGAGCGTGGGAACGATGACGTGTGGGCATTGTGCCAAAGAGCTTGTACATGATTCGTTAGAGCTAGACGGTGGAAAGACGGTCGACATTGCGAAGTGTCCGGATGGTCACGGTAAAGTTAAGTCACCGATGTGCTGCGGGGAAGACATGAGCTGTGGCGTAAGCTAGTACGCTAGAGCTTGGCGTTCAACCCATTCGCGTATGATCCGCTGGCGTTTACTGCGGAAGAAAATTCTCAGGTTGATGTCGAAGTCGAATCGTTTCGGGAGCCACACATCAGTCTGAACGCGTTCGAATTCGAGGCGTCCTTCCGCGTGTCTCAGAGTGGCGAGGCCCCAGAGATATCGAACGGAGTTCTGCATCTGAAAATCGATTCGTCGAAGTCCGTAGTCTTCCCGAGCGATGTACAGTGTTCCGCGTGAATGGTTGAACATCTTGTCTAGCCGCGTCTTCTCAGGTTGCTTTCTGCGACGTGGTGCAAACGAGACTTCCCAACACTCTTCTTCATCGATTTTTTTAACACCGACCACTGAAGCCTCAAAACGGTTAATGAGATTCCAGCCAAGTCGAACCTGACGTTCGTCATTCGTTTCGATCAGCTTCCTGTCTTGACGGGCAACTTCCTGAGCCTGACGTATGAACTCGTGACGCTTTTTGCGTTCTTCGCGCTGTTCTTTCTCGTTCAGGGGGCGTCCGTTTCGCTCTAGCAATTCTTCGTAGAGCTGACCTTCGAGTGGATACCGCCTGTACACGGCGCGATCAGTTTCAGTGACCTTGTCTCCACTCAGTGAGTGGATAGTAGTTATTAGTCGAGATTCGTACTGGAGTTCTGCTGCTGCGTCATCTTGGCGGTTCGCGCGTTCGACCATTTGCTTGATGATGTCGTCCAGTGGAGGCAAGGAGGCATTTTCTGAGCCAGAGAGACTCCGTGGTTGATCAGATAGGGACTGCGCTGGGGGGGATTCAACCGCATCAAATAGTGTAACTAGGCTAACGACGATCACGACTATCAAACAGATGCGCACCCCGTTGATGGTAGCATTGTCGTGAGACTCGTCCATACCCATTAGATCCAGCTATACTGCGCACGGCGTGCCACTCTCGGTTCTTATTATCAGCTGTTCGCTTAATACCTTGAGTCGATCACATCTTTTGGCTCAGACTGCCGAAAGCGCCATACGAAATTTTGATATTAACGCGGAGCTCGTCGACCTCCGAGAGTGGGAACTCCCGCTCTGTGATGGCCGAGATAGTCTTTCGCATCCTTCGGTGGCGCCCCTTGCTGCAAAGATTACGCGAGCGTCAGCTGTGCTCGTAGCGTCTCCAATTTACAACTACGATCTGAACGCTGTTGCTAAGAATGTCGTTGAGTTGACTGGAACAGCCTGGAGCGAGAAGCCAGTTGGTTTTCTTTGCACGGCCGGTGGCCGGAGCAGTTACATGTCTCCAATTGGTCTTGCGAATAGTTTGATGTTTGACTTTCGGAGTCTGATCATTCCTCGCTTTGTGTATGCGGTGAAAGATGACTTTAAGGATAATGGAGACCTGTCAGATCAGTTGCGGGCGCGTATCGACGAGCTGGTGCAGGCAACCGTTGATCTGGCCCGTGCTTTGGCTTGGTTGAAAGTCACGGATTCGTAATTCTCGCACGTTGACCTGAGGTCAATCGAGGCAACTGTTCCCGATGTCTTCGGATCTTACGTACGTCAGTGCCCGTGAAACGTGCGCATGGTTTTTGCTGTCGCGACCATATTCTCAAGTAAATCATTCTGCAGTTTTATTCAGAGGAGTTGCCATGATCCCAGTTCGATCACGCTCAGGTACTCTTCGTTTTCATCGCCGAGACTTTCTTAGGGCCGTGCCGGTAGGTTTGGCGGCTGGGATGTGTCCTCCGGAGGTTGAAGCGACGCAACGTACACCGGTTGGGTCGAGAGCTGTCTTGGCGGATGCTTCGACGCTGGTTGGTTTGGAGTTTACCGATGCCGAACTAGCTTTGATGCAGACACATGTTGCACGTAATGCTAGACGTTATACGGAGCTCCGACAGGTGTCGATTCAATCGGAAATCGAGCCAGCGTTTTCGTTCCGTCCTTACTCCTCCATTGGGGTAACAGCCGGGTCTGCCACACCAAACGCAGTTGTGTCCGTCACTGGGCCGGCCAGTGTCAGCGTGCCGTCTAACCTTGAGGATCTTGCCTTTCAGCCTATTACTACACTTTCGCGGCTGATCGAGAGTCGTGTGATCACGTCAACTGATCTAACGCGGATGTATGTGAACCGGCTAAAACGTTATGGCAGTCGCCTCAACTGCGTTGTCACTTTGACAGAAGACCTTGCAGAGGAACAGGCCGCCGAAGCAGATCGCGAGATCAGAAATGGACAGTATCGGGGACCATTACACGGAATCCCGTGGGGCGCAAAAGACCTGTTTGCTACAAGGGGGGCAAGGACGACTTGGGGGGCACGACCGTATGAGCGTCAGATCATCGACACTGACGCGACCGTAGTCGAGCGCTTGCGAGAAGCTGGCGCGGTATTAGTGGCGAAGTTATCGATGGGCGCTCTGGCGCGTGGAGCTGCGTGGTTTGGTGGTTCAACACGGAATCCATGGGACCGATCCCAAAGCTCCAGCGGTTCGTCGGCAGGTCCCGCGGCGGCCACGGCTGCGGGATTGGTCGCTTTCTCCATTGGGACCGAAACACTGGGTTCGATCATTTCTCCCGCGGCAGCGTGCGGCGTAACTGGCTTGCGACCGACCTACGGACGTGTGAGTCGATATGGAGTGATGTCTTTGAGCTGGACGATGGACAAGATCGGACCGATGTGTCGAAGTGTGGAGGATTGCGTACTTGTTTTTAACGCAATCTATGGTCCAGACGGACGAGACGATGGCGTGGCAGACTTACCTTTTTCTTGGAGTTCTGGATTCGATCCGACTCGTCTGCGTGTCGGTTATATTGAGACCGAGTTCGAACGTGACCCGCGGAATCAACGGTTCCGGCAGGAGCGCTCGGCAGAGGGCCAGCTGTCTGCATTGCGGGTGGCGCTGAACGATCTCCGTAACGCAGGTGTTAATCTCGAACCTATTAAATTACCGCAATTTCCTGCCGAGGCCCTGCGGTTAATTCTGGAAGCCGAAGCCGCGGCCGCCTTTGATGATCTCACTCGCAATCGAGGGATTGACCTTCTAACGGAACAGGGAGCAGATGCGTGGCCAAACAGCTTTCGATCCTCTAGGTTAATTCCCGCAGTTGAATATATTCGTGCGCAACGTGCACGGACGCTGCTCGCTCGAGAGATGGATGAGGTTATGAGCCAGGTTGACTTGTTTCTCAGTCCGGCGCGTAGTGCGAGCCTCACGATGACAAATCTGACTGGTCATCCAGCCCTCGCTATGAAAGCGGGGTTTAGTGATGGTCTGCCGGTGGCCTTGATGATGACCGGTCGTTTGTACGACGAGGAAACCATGCTGCACGTTGCTCGCGTATACGAGCGTGTGACTGGCTGGCACACAATGCATCCGATGCTGGATACACTCAGGGCTTTTTGAGAGCGCGCAGGAGAAATTATTCGAATCGGATGGATTCGAGAAGAGTAGAAAAAGTTGAATTCCAGTGTGTAACAGTGCGGTCTGGCCCGGTGAGTTTGAAGAAGAAAGGACCCTCAGGACTTTCGACAACAGCGGCTTTCAGACGGAAGTCTCGCTTGTAATATCGCATCTTTGAGTTTGCGTGAACTTGTGCTGAGAAAATTCCAGGAACGTCTAGCACGGTCACTTGCACCCCAGAGATTTCGAAGCTAGATGTTGTAGCAACATCCGTCGAACGTAGGTCGTCGGGTTGCAGCATCTGGTTTGTCCACCGCTCGAGGTTGGCTTCAACCGTTCCCCCTTCGCCCCCAAAGTAGTAGATAACACACTCCGCATCCTCAAGATCGCCATCCACACGAGGGAGGTTGAATTGTGCGATACGCATCGGAGACGAGTGCGCGATTTCGATCCATCCGGTTGGGACGTCAAACCGTATTGACGTCTGAGCAACGAGACTGACATCTATCAAGACAAGGATGAATGCAACGCATGTAATACGGGTGCGACAGAAAGTTGTCAGAATTGCCACAACTGATAATCCTATCATCCTCATGCCATGCCGTCAGACGAAGCTCATCTTTGTCGATGGGCTACAATGGCATGTTTTTCGGTTAGACCAATACGCGATGGTAACGACTATTCGATGTCACATTCAGACGATTGGGCAAGGTGATGTACATGACATCACGAAAGTGGTTTCAAACGCGGTTTCGGAATCAGATCTCACAGCAGGTGCGGCTACGGTTTTTGTCGTCGGGTCGACCGCAGCGATCACAACGATCGAATTTGAGCCCGGTGCGGTGGCGGACTTTACACGACTGTTTGAACAACTAGCTCCACGCGATGGCCAGTATAAGCACCACGAACGATGGGGTGATGACAACGGTTCAAGTCATGTCAGAGCGGCGTTACTTGGTCCTTCCCTCACTCTTCCGTTCAGAGACTCCCAGTTGATGGTAGGTACGTGGCAGCAGTTGGTGCTTGTGGAGTGTGACACTCAACCACGCGAACGAGAGTTCGTGGTGCAGCTTATTGGTGAATAAACGTAGTGCAGATCACATTCGAAAAACAGACACTTGACAACGGTCTTGATGTCATCGTGCATGAGGACTCCAGCTGTCCGATTGTAGCTGTGAACCTTTGGTATCACGTGGGTTCGAAGAATGAACAGCCCGGGCGTACAGGCTTCGCGCATCTCTTCGAACACCTCATGTTCGAGGGTTCTGCCCATCATGACAGCGGGTATTTTCGTCCGTTGCAGGAAGTTGGGGGCTTGCTGAACGGATCTACAAATACGGACCGAACGAATTACTGGGAAGTTGTGCCGACGAATGCATTCGAACGTGTTCTTTGGATGGAGTCTGATCGGATGGGATTTCTTTTACCGGCTTTAACTCAGAAGAAGTTTGACACTCAGCGCGAGGTCGTTTTGAATGAGCGCCGTCAGAACTACGAGAATCGACCCTATGGCTTAGTACCGGTTGCGCTGATGGCGAGTTTGTATCCACCGATGCATCCATATCATTGGGTGACTATTGGTGATCCTGAGGATCTCCGTGCCTCTGGACTAGATGAGGTAAAAGAGTTTTTTGGAACCTACTATCATCCTGCCAATGCGTCATTGGCCATCGCTGGTGATGTTCGTATTAAGGATGCCTTCGATCAAGTCTTACGTTACTTTGGTGAGCTTCCGGCTGGACCAATTCCGAAGCTACCGAAGTTGCCACCAGAGGGAGCTGCTGGCGGGGGAGACTGTAGATTGGTGCTCATTGATCGTGTCGAACTTCCACGATTGTACCTATCGTGGCGTACGCCACCGCTGTTCGCTTCAGGGGATGCGGAACTAGACTTGCTTGCAGAAATTTTGACTGGTGGAAAATCGTCTCGGTTATATCAGGCACTCGTACATCAGCGTCGGCTGGCAACAGATGTCATTGCAGGACAGAACTCGCGCGAGTTGGGAAGTAATTTCAGTATTGTGGCCACGGCCGCTCCAGGACATCACCTAGCTGAGCTTGAAGCCGTTATTACTGATCAACTCGGAACGTTGCAGGCGGATGGCCCAACGGAAGATGAGTTGATTCGTAGTTGTACGAGGCTTGAAGCGGATTTTGTGTATAACCTTCAAACAGTCGGCGGCTTCGGCGGTCAGTCAGACCAGCTGAACGCGTATAACGTCTTCACTGGTGATCCAGGATACATCACTGCCGATCGGCAGCGGTATGCTAGCGCAACCGCCGAGAGAGTCAGGACTGTTGCTAAAATGCATCTGGGGGGCACCCAGCGAGTCGCACTGAGCGTAATTCCAGACGAGTCCGGTCCAGACGCGGCGCTGCCCGATTCGGTCACCGTCACACCACGATAAATGTCTCGAGTTGATAGGACAAGGTTGCCGGCTGCCGGCCCAGATTCGGTTTTTAGCCTTCCTGCATTTAGTCGAACCATATTGACTAATGGCACCCATGTATGGGCTGCTGAAAACAGACGGGCACCTATGGTGACGATACTGCTCTTGCTGCCGGTTGGGGCGGCCGCAGACCCCTCTGATTCGCCAGGTCTTGCAGCCCTGACGGCTGATCTCCTCGATGAAGGGAGCAACGACCAGTCTGCAGTTCAGATCCATAAAGCCCTGACGCGTATTGGCGGGCACTTGAGTGCAGAAGTTTGGAGCGATGCAACTGTTTTGGGGCTGACGACGCTATCTCGACATGTGCGTGAAGGGTTGCGACTGTTGTTCGAGATTACTACCCAACCGCGATTTGATCCGGACGATGTGGCACGGGTACGTGACCTCCGTCTTAATCGAGTGCGCCAGATGAGGCGGTCGCCGACATTCGTCGCGGATCGGGTGTTTCTCGAGAAACTGTATGGAACCCATCCGTACGGACATCTGGCCATTGGCACAGAGACGGCTTTACGGAAGATGGATCCGGCTGCGGTAGAGTCCTTCCATCGACACTGGTATAAGCCTACTTCGTGGACACTTGTCGGCGTTGGGGATGTGTCCCCTGACAAACTACTGAGTGAAGCTGCGCAAGTATGGGATCAAGCTGGCGTTGTTGCTAGTGAACAACCTAGTGATGTCTCGGTGTGTGAGCCTCGACCTATTCAGGACCGGATGATCTTTGTCGGTCGCGAGGAGGCTGTGCAGTCTGAAATTCGACTCGGTCAACTGGCTGTCCCAAGGAGCTCTCCTGACTACTACGCTTTGCGAATGCTCAACATGGTATTGGGCGGGCAGTTCGTCAGTCGGATTAATCTCAATTTGCGGGAAGAAAAAGGTTACACCTACGGGGCCCGGACATCGTTTGACTGGAGGCTGGGGCGGGGACCATTTTCCCTTCAGGTTAGCGTGCAAACAGAGGCTACTGTAGATTCCATTCGCCAAGCAGTTCAGGAACTAACGGATATTCGTGCGTCGCGTCCGCCATCCGTGCATGAACTCGACTTGGCGCGTGCTGCGCTAACCAGGGGGTACCCTCGCAGCTTCGAGACGGCCTCACAGATTGCACACGCTGGCGTTCAGCTTGCGTTACATCGGCTTTCTGACGATGACTACACCCAGTTTGTACCTAGGATTATGCTCGTCGATGCAGATGATGTATCACGGGTTGCGGTACAGCATCTCCGACCGGATTCTCTTCTAGCCGTTGTTGTCGGCTCCCGTTCTGAGGTCTTTGAGGGACTGGGCAGCCTGGGGTTTGGTGCCCCAGTTGATGTGACGCAGACTACAACATTTTCCGAAGGAAACTGATCAGTGCATACCCGTCCAGCCAGCTAAACGGTGCTATACCAGTGCTGTAGTGTCCGCACGGCAAGGTGAAGACCCGGTGGGGTACGCTGTGCTGTTTAAAGGTTTGTACAAGTTGTCGAGAGAGTCGAACTGGAAAAGAGAGGTCGTAGCGAGCATAAACCAATAACACCTGTTTATCGCGCATGCGACTGATGTACGGCTCCGGGCTAATGGGTAACCACAACTGCCGAAGTTGGTCGAGGGTAATTGCTCCATTGAGTCCGGCACGGACGTGGGCGGTTGACAGCCCTTCCCACACAACGTCTGCGAAATAAGGGGAAATATGATTGAGGGCCGCCGTCTTGATTAGTGGTTCGTGGGCTGCCGCGAGCATTGCCAAGCAAGACCCCAGGCTGGTACCCAGGATCCCAATCCGGTCATATCCCTGTCGTTTGAGCCAGTGTACTGATCGCCGGGTATCTAGTACAGCCTGACGGCATACTTGAAGCGTACGCCCCAGATTAGGGCTTACGATGTAATCAGCTCGATGTAGTTCCGGAGGCATACGTTGGTCATGATAAGGAAGGCTGAGTCGGAGGCTACTGATGCCCAAGCGTGAGATGAGGCGGCTTAGTGCCATGTGTCCATCGGGATCAGCGTTCCACTGCGGGAGAACGACAACGGCGCGTCGGTGTCTGTCTCCTTGCGAAGCGGGAAAGTACCGTGCATGGACCGTATTGTTCTCAGGGTGTGGCGTCTGGAAATGACTTGGAAATGTGAGGATGCTTCCACGCAGTTGATATTGCTCGGTTGGAGGTGTGTAAAAAAATTGATCAGTGTCAACCATGATGTTCGTTGACCACTCTCGGAGACTGTCCTGCGCCGACGCGGAGCTGGCATTGGAATCTATCCAGTCCAGTCCCCAATCGAATTCTCGAACGACGCGGTCGGTCGTGACGTTGGCGAGTTGTCGCTCCCAAGCATGAAACAAGCGGGCGATCATGGGATCAATATATCCGAGATCTTAATTAAGAATGCTACTATGACCTACAGTGACCTAATTCTAGCGAGAGGAATTAATGAGTCTCAAGAATGTAGATGTGCAGACAGCTTATCGGCTTCAATCAGATGATGGATACATTTATGTCGATGTTCGGTCGGTGCCAGAGTATGAGAGTGGACACCCGAAGGGCGCGGACAATGTTCCATTACTTCATCTCGATGCGGCTACACGGCAGATGCGGCCTAACCCTGACTTTCTGTCGGTTATGCAAGATAAATACCCACGTGCCACTAAATTGCTGATCGGTTGCCAGATGGGTGGACGTTCGACACAGGCGAGCCAGCTTTTGTTGTCAACTGGATATGAAGATGTAACGAATGTGCAAGGTGGCTTCGGTGGTGCTCGAGACTCTCGAACTGGTCAGGTTATTGCTGAGGGCTGGGTTGATGCCGGACTTCCAGTTGAGGGAGAAGAGTCTCCCAAAAACGGATAAACTGGCCGACCAAATCAGATTGTTCGGATTGATGGTTCGTAACGGGATGCGAGTGAAAGAAGTCGATTTGTCTTTCCTAGATGTCCCACGAGCTGCACTGCGCATGGAAGCCCATCAGAGGTCTCGCCGCAGGGAATTGAGATCACGGGGTGCCCGGTCAAATTGAATAATTGCGTTTGCCGTAGCATCAAACTCCTCAGATCCGAAGTGTGCTCGCCGATGGTTACCTCCGTGACACCTAGCGGCGGTGCTGGGATCGGCAGTGTTGGAAGTATCAGTGCTTGTCGCTCCTCAAGTGCCATGTCAACTTGGGCACGAAGGACGTCCCGTGTTAGTTGTGCTCGTGTGTAGTCTGCGTCGCTAACCGATCGACCAAGCTCGAGCCGTTCACGCACATTGGGTGTGTAGGCACTAGCGTGTTTCTTGAGCATGTTTGCGTGAGCGTCAAATGCTTCTCGTAACTGTGTGTAAAGATAGGTTTTCCTGATTTCGGCCGCATATGCGATCTCGACTGTTTCAATTAGGCATCCTGTCTTCCGTAAGCGATCGATTGTAGCGTCAAACACTGCGCGAACCTCTCCATCCAAGATGTCTAGAAAATACTGTCGCGGGAGTCCAAGGCGAACATTTTTAGTAAGTTTGTCCCTGACCGGACTGTCACTGTCTTGCATCGCTCGATAGAGGATGTCGACATCAGCGGCTGTAATTCCGAGAGGGCCAACGTGATCGAGCGTTCGAGCGAGCGGAACGACGCCTTCACAGCTTACTTCACCAAACGATGGCTTTAGTCCCACGACACCGCACGCGGCTGCTGGGATACGCACTGACCCACCGGTGTCAGTTCCGACCGAAGCCAGGGCCATTCCTGTCGCAACAGAGACAGCCGAGCCACTACTTGAGCCACCGGGCATATGCCCAGGTACGTGTGGATTTCTGGTCAAACCAAATGCGGAGTCCTCTCCGGTCGTGCCGAATGCGAACTCGTGCAGGTTGCACTTTCCAATGAAAATAACGCCAGCACGACGGAGTCGTGCGATCACCTGTGCATCCGCACTTGCTAGGTGACCAGTCCGAACACGTGAAGCGGCCGTTGTCGGGGTTCCACGTAGATCGATTAAATCTTTCACAGAGATGGGGATGCCGTGGAGAGGTCCAACCGTTTTGCCATTGGCGCGTTGAGCGTCGGCCTCCAGAGCCGCTGCTCGGGCATCATCGGCGAGTACCGCGATGAAAGAATTTAGTTCGCTGTCGAGACGGTATATGGTGTCGAGACAATGCTCAACTAGTTCAGCCGATGTCGTTTTTCCTGTCTGAAGTTGTGCCGAGACGTCAGCGATAGTGGGCAGTTTCAAGGCGTCAGTGCCGCGAGGTTAAACCACGAGAGGGGAGCCGCGGTTCTGCTCCTTGTTCAAGATATTCCTTAAGTACATCTAACGATTCTTTCCAGCCTGCGGCAATGACTTTCCAATATCGTTGCCAGCGCGCACCGGTGTCCGCGCTGCTTTGACGTACACAGAGACGGGTAGCTGGTCCGTCCACTTGGCAACTCACTTCCAGTGCCATGGGTCCAATAGGTGGTCCCTCCGGAGGAAGCCAATACGCGTCGGCCAAAAAAAATTCTCGACCGTTACGAAATTCCATCACCGTGCCATAGAAGATGCCGCGCAGCGGGCCGAGCACTTCATCTTTCAATGGCGTTGCCGTCCATTCGATGGCGTAGATACCCATTGGACGAGGTGCTGTTACCGAGCGGACGACATTCCACCATGTAGCTAACGCCACGGGGTCAAAGAAGGCGGCAAGCACCTGAGTTGGCGCTGCGGTGATCTGAATGGAGAGTTCTATCTGAAGGCCTTCGCTCTTTCCCATATCTTTACGGCTAGTACATCAAAAAGTGTCTACGGATCGAACAGAATTTGTTTACAGCGACTTGCCATCTGGCCAGAATCTCTGGTGTCGGAATACCCTCCTCAATCTGTTCTCTCAACATGCTGGATCCAGTAAGGATATCGATAGGCTGTCTCACCAGTTCATACTCGTAGGGTGGATCTCGCCAGGCAAACTGACTTGGATCAATCCCGCGGATTGCTGCGAGCAAGGTGACCGCAGTCATGATAGGTCTAAAAGATTGTCGATTGGTGACATGGATCTGGCCGCCGTAACAGCGTTGCCCTGCGTGCTTTTGGAACGTTGGTTCAAAAACTTCGGGCCGGATAAATACACCTGGCAGCATCGCTTGGTTCAAAATTGAAGTTAGAGTTTTAATGTCTACCCACGGTGCACCGATCAATTCAAACGGCCTTGTCGTGCCCCTTCCCTCGGATAGGTTCGTTCCTTCGAATAGCACGGTTCCAGGGTAAACCAGTGCACTATCAAGAGTTGGTAGATTAGGTGATGGCATGACCCAGACTAGTCCAGTCTGATCCTGATACATGGTTCGTGTCCAGTTGCCTAGAGGGCATACTTTAAGCTCAGCCCCAATGCCGAAGTGATCATTGAATAAACTCGCTAGCTCACCGATCGTTAAACCGTGTCGAAGTGGAACTGGAAACTGTCCAACGAATGATTCGTAGCCGGGTTCTAGCATAGGCCCTTCGACGAGGTCCCCCCCAATGGGGTTCGGGCGATCGCAGACAACGACTGGAATGTTTTGACGCTTGGCGGCTCGTAGGCAGTTCGCCATTGTGTATATGTACGTGTACACCCGGGTGCCAACGTCTTGAAGATCAATGACCAAGGTGTCGATGTTATGCAGCATTTCTGCCATTGGTTCACGGTTGTCGCTGTACAGGGAGTGGATCGGGATGTTGTAATCTGGATGCGTTGAGTGAGGGGTCTCGATCATGTTGTCCTGAACGTCCGACCAAAACCCATGCTGTGGAGAGAATAAGGTAGTTAACGCGATGTCAGGTTCTTCCCATAACCGGTCCGCAGTGTGGTGGAAGGCCGCGTCGATTGAGGCGGAGTTACAGAGAAGACCAACGCGTTGACCTGACACCTGGCCAGTCGCGATGAGATGGTCAATGCCAAGCGAGATAGACGCTGCGGTGGTCATACGTTCCTCGCTACGAGTGTTTTAGGCATCTGTTTCCATTTGCTAGAAAAGCTAACCACGACCAGGCACATCTAAGAACGTTAGATGAAAGATACGATGTACGTAGAAGTTCACTAACCTTTTTCGGTTGTTGCACTGATAGAAGTGTATTAGGAGAGCGTTGATATCATTGCACAGGGTATGTTGGGATGCGAGATTGAGCGGAAATGCTGATTCTCCGCAGGGCGGTTTGTTTGGCAGACGACGGTCGTAAAAATCAAACAACGGCATCAGATGTGGTATTTACCATGGCTTATCATCGGTTTGTTTAAACGTGACATGAAGCACTGCCATCGATGGCAAGCCGATTTGTACCTAGAGTGTACAGCCGTTGGTCGAATCATCGCGACCCCACCGGTCACATGTTGGGTTTGGCATAACGTAAGGGAGGACATGGATGGGGACGAAAGAAGGTTGGACCGGTAGGGTCTACGAAGACTTTCAGATTGGTGACGTTTACCGTCACCCGCTTGGTCGCACTGTAATTACCGCTGACAATATCTGGTTCACGCTGTTGACGCAGAACAGTAATGCGATTCACTTTGACCACGAGTACGCGTCCAGAACTGAGTTTAAAAAGCCACTTGTTGATTCGACATTCACGTTGGCTCTAGTAACTGGACAATCGGTGATCGATTTGTCGTGGAACGTTATGGCTAATCTAGGATGGGATGAGATTCGGTTGCCACAACCGGTGTTTGAAGGGGACACGATTTACTCTCAAAGTGAAGTGTTGTCAAAGCGAGAATCCCGCTCGCGGTCAAATGTTGGCATTGTGACAGTCAAGACGACTGGCTTTAACCAGGATGGAATAGTTGTGATTCATTTTAAGCGCACGTTTATGGTCTACAAACGAGGTCATGTGCCAGAAGTGATTCGAGTTCGGCCACGGTTGTAGCTCGTTTCTTAGAGAACGAAAAATGCCGAATAGTCCACACCACGCGTGTTTCTTGCTGGCGCTGGCGGTCCCGATGTTTGTTGGCTGTGGAGTCAACCGCAACGTTTCTGTTAATGGGGAGATTGCGTTTGTAAATGTTTCAGTCCTGACCATGGAGGACGAGCGCGTGCTCGAGCATCAGACGGTGGTTGTGGACAATGGAAGAATCGCATTAATTGGCCGTACAGACGAAGTAACACTGGCTGAGGATGTCGAAGTGATTGAGGCAGCCGGGCAGTATCTCATGCCTGGCCTGACTGAAATGCATGGGCATCTCCCGAACCCGCAGATGTCTGATACAGACGTGCAGAATATTTTGTTCTTGTATCTTGCCAAGGGTGTGACGACCGTACGTGGCATGCAAGGACATCCGTCGCAGTTTGATATTCGGGATCAGATTACGCGCGGGGTGTTACTTGGACCGAATCTTTATCTGGCCAGTGTCGCAATCACGGGGCGCCGAGTTTCGACACCGGAGCTGGCAGAACAGTTGGTCCGTGAGTACAAAGTCCAAGGGTATGACCTAGTCAAGGTGCTTGAGGGTCTAAGCAGAGAGACATACGATACTGTGGCACGGACAGCAATTGAAGTCGGAATTCCGTTTGCTGGGCACGTGCCGGATCGTGTTGGACTACTCCACGCGCTTTCGTCGGGTCAGATTTCTATCGACCACCTCGACAATTACATCGAAGCGCTGGTGCCTGATGCCGATCAACCCGAGGAGTGGCCGGGAATAGGAAGGGAAAGTGTCATTTTGGAAAGTGTAGACGAATCATTGATTCCTGATATCGTAGATGCCACCCTAGATGCTGGTGCCTGGGTCGTGCCGACGATGGTTCTGTGGGAAACAGGAATTCTCAGTACTCGTCCGGCGATGGCTGTTTTATCAGATCGGCCCGAGGTCCAATACGTTCATCCAGAGATGGTCAATCGTTGGATACAAGGCGTCGAATCGAATCTTTCGAACGGAGACGTCGAGACAAATCAGCGGCTCGCTGCGCTGCGGCGGACGGTTTTACGTGCGTTATATAAAGGTGGTGTCAATATTGCGCTGGGGACAGACTCTCCCCAGACTTTTAGTGTTCCAGGATTCTCAGTGCATCGGGAAATGCAGTTGTACGCTGATATTGGCATGACGCCGTATGACATCCTAGAGATTGGGACTCGGAAGCCGGCCGAGTATTTCGGTGCAACTAGAGAATTTGGGATGGTGGCCGTAGGTCGTCGAGCCGATCTGATTCTGCTAACGGCAAATCCACTCGAAGATATTGCGAACGCCGAGGAACAGGCGGGTGTAATGGTTGGTGGCCGTTGGCTATCGAATAAAGAAATCCGGCAGCGTCTTGAGGCAATCGCGATTCACTATGGATAGACTGGGAATTAGGGCCGAGGACGATCCAATACGGCGCAGCTTACTCTTTGTACCCGCCGTTCGGCCAGACCGATACCCTAAGGCTCTCGCGACGGGAGCCGACGCAGTGTGCATCGATCTTGAAGATGGTGTTGCGTTGGAAGCTAAGGACAGCGCTCGCGGTCAGGCACTTAATATTCTGGCTAACCGTTCACTAACGCGTGCTGAGGTGAGTCTCCGTATCAACGACGTGAAGACCACCCTAGGACAGACTGACTTGGCAGAGCTTGTCAATTCTGGAGTCCGCCCTGATGCATTAATGCTTCCTAAGGTTTCGGGTGAGGATGAAATTAAGCACGTTGAGTCCGTGTTAGCGTCGAGAAGTGAAACTGTTCCACTCATTGTTCAGATCGAGACTGCTAGAGGATTGTCGGCAGCGACTGAGATCGCTGGGGCGTCTTCCAATATCTCGGCATTGTTCTTTGGAGCGATTGATCTTTCCAGCGACCTTGGATGTGCCGTGGAGTGGGAGGCGTTGTTGTATGCCAGATCACAGGTGGTACTGGCCGCGAGTCTAGCCGGAATCAGCGCGCTCGACTCTCCGTTTATGAATGTTCAGTCAGTCGATGCGTTAGCAGAGGAGAGTCGTCAGGTCCGCCGTTTGGGATTCGTGGGGAAAGCGGCAATCCATCCATCGCAAGTGTCAGTTATCCAACAGTCGTTCTCGCCGTCGGTAGAAGAGATTTTGTGGGCGAAAAAGATTGTGGCGGCGTATGAGCAGCAGCAGGGCGGGGTGTTGCTAGTTAGCGGCCAACTGATCGAGCGGCCCGTTATTCGGACTGCTCGCCGTATGCTGAGTACGGCTTCGAGGCTTGGGGATAAGCAGCGGAGTTGAAGCTGTGGATGTGGGATGCGGACGGTCACTTCTGGACTTTCGCATCTCGTCTGTTCGATCGTGAGATAGTAAATTTTGGATAAGCGGAAGATAGAAAATTCCGTCACCTACAATTTCGATCTTCGATGCATCGATTTTTGCCCAGCCTAGCTCTTCGAGAACCTGCCAGATTGCTCTATAGTCATTGACTACATCACGTCCAAACATCGTGCGGTGATTTTCTCGACTCACGGACAAGCCCTGAAGTTCTTGGAACAGGACATGAATCCGTAGGTCAGATTCTGTGTAATGAAAGCCACGCATGATTGGGTAACGGCTGGTATCGAGCGCCCGATAGTAATCGTCAATCCGAACCTCGTTCATATAGGCCCACCCTGGTTCTTGGGGCGTGCCAAAGAAAAAGGAGATACCAGCGTAGCCCCAGCCCCAAGCGTCAAAGCCGACTACCGTCCCGTCTTCTTCCTGAAATGGATGACGGAACAATTCCTCGTAGAGGTAGTTGCTCGACTGATCGTCTGTTGCGCGCTCAAAATCATAGGGCGTGACTTGGTGATATCCATTCGCTTCAAGGAAAGCTTTTCCAATCTGATACATTTCGAGGTTCTGTTCGGTTGAGGGCAACGCTTCGCGCCGGTTTCTGGAGAAATCGGTTCGCCCAGCAACGTTCAGCTCGTAGTGCGTAATGTGGTTAATTCCGCTGTCAACGACTGCTTGTAGATCCCTAATCATGTGGTCGATCGTTTGGCTCGGCCAACCAAAAATGAGATCAACACTCGCGGTGAGATTGAGGTTTTGGCACGATTCGATCGTGCGGAAAACCTGTTCCGCCTTTTGTTTGCGCCCACTCATCTTGATCAGTTCATCATCGAGTTGCTGGACTCCCATACTGATACGATTGATCCCGCAGTCCTTCATGGCTTGGAGTTTCTCGTGGCTGAAGGTCTGTGGAATTCCCTCGAGCGTAACCTCGATGTGCGGCGGAATTTCAAACACATTACGAACAATGTCCATCAATACCGCGTACTGGTCCGCTTTGTAGAGATTTGATGTACCGCCTCCAAAGTAAATGCTTGCCAGTTCAGTATTGGTTAGATGTGGTCGAAACAGCTCACCTTCGCGTCTGAGATAATCCAAATAAACGTCGAGCTGCTGACGGTTGCGATATACCTCACTCGGGAAGAGACAAAAGCCGCAGCGATCTGGTTCGGTCGGTAGACAGTATGGGGTACCGACGTACAAATTCAACCGCTTCCGTACTCTGGCTGCTGCTCGCTCTCGCTGGTCCATCACATCAGACATTGCCACCTGTTTGTCGAGCCAAAAAACAGGCGAAGGGTGTCCGTGCAAGACTTTATTGCTTTGGCGGCGTGTTCGATATTTGTCGACGATTAAACGGACGGTTTGGGCGTCAAGCATGGGACAAGACTTTCTTGTGGGGATCGCGCTACGTCGCTGGGAGTGCCACACGTAGCTCAGAAAGTTTTAAGTCGTCAGGATTTTCTGTGGTCCAGAGGTGGATGTCAAGGTGTCATCGGACTTGAGCTAGCACGGCATGCTGGTAGTTGAACTCAATGGCTGTAGGTTCGGCGGGAAGTGGGACCTCTACTGAGACAGTCCCAGCGTCGACCCAAATACGATAGAGCCGTGACTCGTGCTCAGCAAATGTCACCATAATAGGCACTGGCATCCGGAATGTTTCGCCGACATCTTCTTGTTGGATTGTGCCGTGTAAGAGATAAGGCGACGGCTGGTCCAAGACACGGGATACCTGCAAATTTGGTCGATAGGTAGGGACATCGATGCCATAGACCCACTGATCAAAAAACCATTGCATCGATTGACCAAACGTTTGTGTAACAGCCGTTTCAAACGACTGGGTACTTGCTGGCTCGTCGAGGTGGTCGCGTACGAAACGACGCATCAAATGTCGAAAACGTGTGTCCCCGCCAGTTTTTTCATCCAAAAGCATCATTCGAAGCATGTGGAGAATGAATGCCCCTTTTTCATAGACGAGGAGTTGATAATCGACTGGTGTGTCACTTGAGTTAAGACGATATCCGGCTACGACTGGTCCGGATTCATGTCCGTCACTTTTCTTCATGACTTCAGGTCGAAATCCATAGTGGCGGATTCCTGTCCCCTGACCAACGTTTACCTGGCCGAGTACGTCATAGTGCCACGCGTTGAGGATATCCCGGAACTGGTGCTCGTCACCTAGGCTAGTCAGTATGTACAACGCTGCGGCGTAATGTGAGAAACCCTCTGAGATCCATTGATCGCGGTAGCTTTCCCACGGAACGGCGGCTCCCCACCACTGGTGAGCCACTTCATGGGCCCGAAACAGCTCAGCTTCCCCCGTGTGTAACTGGCCGAATGCTTGAAATGAGAGTAAGACGAGTCCAGGGAAGGCTTGGCCATTGTAGGCAACTGTTTCGGTGGCAATGAGCGAACCGAATGGGTAGGGGCCAAAGTAGTCCTCATACATTCGGATTGATCCCTTCAGATCCTCAATTGTTTTTCTCAGGTTGCCTGGACTAAATCCGAGCTCACGCTTGTTCTCGTAGACCGTAATGACCGGTGCCGCTGTAGCGTTTGTCTCTGTGATATCGAAATGCCCGAAGCTGAAGGACATGCCTGACACTGGGATATCTGAAACCCACTGCGCAATCCGTGTGTTTTCGACGACTCGCTCGTCAATGCGGACCATCCCGCTCGCTATTTGGTATCGCTTGGGGACCCGGTAGGTGAGATGCATTCGGCTTCGGCGGTTATCAGGATGATTGGGAACCCAACGCAAAGTGTCTTTGAGTAGAAATCCTCGCGCGTCGCGAAGGCGCTCAAGCAGTTCACCGTTATAGGCAATTTCTATAATGAACTGCTCTCCGGGGTTGACGACTCGCGGAAGTGCGATCGTCAGCCACGGTTCGTAGAGGTCATCATTGAGCCATCGGTTGTGGGTTTCCTGCACGAAATGAAGAGGGTCACCAGTAAGTGTCGCGGGCTTTTCAGGGCTTGACGATTGCTTTAAAAGAGGGACGTTTCTGACATTATCAGCCTCTTTTGGCACCGTCGTTCTCCACCGTACATTGGTGACTTTAAGGAATCTAGAAATTCTCAGACGAAAAGCGGATAGCGATTCTTGAGGTTCGAGAATCAGTGCGGCTGTGGCTGCCGCATCACCGTTGCTTTTCAAGGAGATGTCTACGTCAATACGAGGAACCCTCATGCGTGGCGACCATTTTTCCCGATCCGGAACCAAGAGCCTCGGAGACAGGAGGGGGTCAGGGGGGGCAGGCGAATCCCAAATATCTTGGTCGGTGCCCTCGTCGATCTTTCGATTTAGCGAGAAAGCTGTAAAGGCTTGTTCAGAAATGTCGGCATCGAAGTCAGTCAAGGCGTGAAATCCCATCCACCCGTTGTTCACTTTGCGACGGTGATCGAATTTGGACAGTTTCACCTCTTCGCGCTCGCGAGGTTCAATTTCGATCGAAAACCACCCGTGGTTGTTACCGTGGACCTGAGCGTAGAAATAGGCAGGTCTCACGTCGATTGGTTCTACGATGGGTGACTGGATGAAATCGACGAGTACACGGCTGTCAGGATTTTTCTTCTGTCGCTTGAGCAAGGCCTCTCGGCGGTCGTCGAGTAGATTATTGGCTCGTTGTGCGTCTCTTCCTGGCGTATCGTCAGCAAGATCGCTTAGTTGGTCTGCCGTCTGATCTGTGATCCAGAAAATGAAACGGTCGAACCGCTCTTCTAGAAAATCCTCTTCAAGAAATCTCTTAACCTGATGCTGTTCGACGCCATCGGGTGGATAACAGCGAACGAGACCTTTACCAAGATAGACAGCGACCGTCGCCTGGCCCTTAATGCGTGGCAACAAATACAGATCACCGCTAGCGAGTTCGAATTCAAACCTGTCGATGCGTACACGAGAGTCTGTGATACGACCCACCGCTTCAAGCCTTGCTTCGACGAGTGCCTTGTACGCCGGAGGGACTCCGAGATTGTTTTGGTCATCCTCACTGGGGTTCGCGCTGAGCGGGACTAGTGTTGTGGCGACAAAAATGAAGATCGGCCATGGAGCTTTTCCGTTGAGGTGTCGGCTTAATGAGGAACAATACATAGCGTTAGAGATTAGGTCGATCAAATATAGTCGACTGTGCGCCTCGTAGCGATTGGACCTGAAGAAATAATCGTCCGATGGTAGCGGACGCCTCGTCATTTCGGTAGTAAATGTGGATTCTATAAAGTCCTTCAAAATCAGCTCGATCGTTTTGGAAACCCACCGATGCTCCCTGTGTTGGCTCTAACATTCCGGACTTAAACTTTTACAGCAGAAGTCTACTGAATCTCAATCCGAGACTCTGTCTAGGCATTTTTATGGCAGGGGAATATCTCGAAGTTGAGCCTAGCTTCAAAGTCCTTGAAGGTGTAGGGTGTGCCCATGTGGCGCTCCCAAAAATGGTCGGTGTGGTGTGAGTGATATGGAGAAGCGCAAAGAAAAGAAGCTGGATATTGCTCCAGTCGCTCTCTTTGGTGCAGGACTTGTTTTGGTGGCAGCATTGACGCTGTTGGCCGCACCGCTTGGTTACCGTTCTGGACTCTTTTCACTGCAGTTGGCTTTGTTGACAGTGTTTCGATGGGGCGCTTATGCTGCTGCTGTCGCCGCTGCTGTTTCAGTTGTTGGTTTCGGTGTTCAGTGGTTTCGACCGAGACAAGCACGCTTTGGGTTGGCCTTAAGCGCGACGAGTTGTCTTCTCAGTCTCGCGATGTTTAGTATCCCTGCCAGTTTTCGCCTTGGTCCTCCAGTTCCACCGATTCACGACATCACAACAGATACCGAAGATCCACCACTGTTCGTGGCGGTAGTGCCATTAAACTCACCGGATCGGACAGTCTACGAAGGGGAGGTCATCGCGATCCAGCAGCGTGAGGCATATCCTGATCTCCAGCCGGTTGTACTTGATATGCCCGCTGAGCAAGCTTTTGATCAGGCTTTTGCGACTGTGCAGGAGATGGGATGGGAGGTCGTTGAGGCTGACGCGGTTTCTGGACGGATTGAGGCTACCGATACGACTTTTTGGTTCGGATTCAAAGATGATGTCGTTATCCGGTTGCGAACAGTTGGCAGCAATACTCGAGTCGACATACGGTCTCTGTCGCGGGTGGGAGGAGGCGACGTCGGGAAGAACGCGCAGCGTATCCGTGCTTATATCTCGGCGCTGACGGCCAAGTGACGCGCTGCTTCCACAAGTTGAGCTACAATCACCCGTTGCTCTCCATTTATCACTTTTTGCGAGGGGTTTACGATGACACGAACCATTCTACTAATCAGTCTACTAGCGACAGGTGGATTCTTGATGGCGGCAGCGGGGTGCGGGCAGGGCTCTGACTCTCCTCCGCCTGTGCCAGCGATTGAACAGGTTCGAGACAATCTTTACGTAATCGAAGGTGGTGATCCAACCGACCGAGCGACGTTCAGTGGCGGAAACGTAGCAGTGTATGTGATGGAGGTGGGAGTCGCTGTGGTTGACTCGAAGCTGCCTGGTTATGGTCAGCAGATCATCGAACAAATTCGTACGGTAACGGACAAACCGATCGTTGCCATGTTTCATAGTCATACTCACAACGATCATGCGGGTAGCACTCCGGAATTTCCCGAGACAATCGAGGTTATTACACACGAGAACATTAAAGCTAGTTTGACTAGAGAGACGTGTCTTCCTGTGACTAACTGTCAGACGTTTCAGGGCGAGGGTGCTAAGTATCTTCCACAGACGACTTTTTCGGAAAAAATGTCCGTGTGGTTTGGACAAGATCAAATCGATCTCTATCACTTCGGACCGGCGCATACAAATGGTGATACTCTGATCGTTTTTCCAGCAGTTCGGGCGATGCACTCTGGAGATATGTTTTCACTGAAGCGGCCACCGTTCATTGACACCAATAACGGCGGAAGCGGACTCGCTTATCCCGAGACACTAGCAAAAACAGCTGCCGGGATCGTCGGTGTGGACACAATCATTCCGGGCCATACCCCTGGCCAGTTCTCGTGGACGGAATTGGAAGAGTACGCGGACTTCCAGCGTGACTTTGTAGCCGAGGCAAAGGAGGCCTTCGAGGCTGGGAAGAGCGCTGAAGATGCTGCGAACGATTATGTGATTCCTGATCGATTCAGTGGGTATAACAGGTCGGATCCTGGTCGGATCCAGACCAATATACAGACGATCTACGACGAACTTAGTCAGTAGTCAGTGCCGTATTTCGCCGCGAGATATTTCTCGACAAAATCAAGTTCAATCGGCCGAAGTCTGTGCGAAGGTTGAACTATTTCACCGAAGTCTAGATAAGGTTCAGTCGCTAAGTTGTAGGGCTCCCACTGAGGTAGATCTTCACCATTCGGATCCCCTGTTGTTGCGAAGTTTATCCAATAGCTCGACATGATCTGTGCTAACTGGTAGTCGCGTTCCTTCAGATACCAGCTTGCCGAGACGCGCGATGTCGTTAAGTGGTCGAATACATACGGAATCTCGGCGGTGTGATAAGCCCCGAGGTCTTCACTCCAGGGGTGCGGAGGAACGTAACTGAAGTCGTACAAATAAGCGTTCGTCTCCCCAGCTTCCATGGTGGCACGTGCCCATGAGCGCATCGGCCACGCGAATCTCCAGTCCCGTCGCGCACCGTACATCACCGTCGGTATGTCCTCAACGGAGTTAACAGGGTAGGCTGCGGAAAAGGCTTCAGCATGTTGTCCGTACTCAACATTCACGTACTGCCGATATTCTTGGAGGGTGGTGGGCCATGTAGGGTGCAAAAATGCAGTAGCCTCACTACCATTCGATCCGACAATAACCGGCACGTGGTTCTGCCGGCTTTCGGCGAAGATGGTACGCACATCATCGGGAAGCACCCAGCCATCGATGATTTCCTGGCCTCTGAATGGAATTGAGAGCAGTTGGTCAGCAGACAGTGCTCGTAAATCGTCGAGAGACTCCATGCCAAGAGCAGCGGTGTAATCAAGGCCGCTTTGTTCACCTGATTTGAGTTTGTATCGTTCGTCGGTAAGATGTGGTGCAGGTTCGAACCGGCCGCCGCTCTGACCAATAGCTCGATGAAAGAGACCTGCGCTTAGCGGTGATGCGACCAGGACATTAACACTCCACGATCCTGCCGACTCCCCAAAGATGGTCACGCGATGAGGGTCTCCGCCGAATGCTCGGATGTTGTCCTGCACCCATCTAAGCGCGGCCTGTTGGTCAAGAAATCCGTAATTGCCTGATGCCTGTTGCGGAGACTCGGCCGTTAACTCGGGATGTGCCAAGGATCCAAACACCCCAAGTCTGTAATTCACTGTGACCAGAACCACTCCCTTTTTTACTAGGGGTCCACCGTCAGCGGTATAGCTCATCCCTGAGCCGGTGTTCCAACCACCACCGTGGAACCACACCATGACGGGGTGATCGTCGCCCTGATTTGCAGTTGTCCAGACGTTGAGGTAAAGACAGTCCTCGCTCTTTCGCTCGAACGGATCAGGGAAGAGCGATTGGGGTGCCCGGGCTGGTTGCATACATGCCGGTCCCGGTGTGTCGGCGAGTTTAACCTCACTCCATTGGGCAGCTTGTTGTGGAGGTTTCCATCGGAGGTTTCCCACAGGTGGTGCGGCATAGGGAATACCGAAATAACTTCGGACGGCTGTTGAGGGGTTCATTAGCCGTCCGGTACCAATGTCTACACTCTGGCGATCGAGTTCTTGGAGACCATCCTGTCCAGTAGAACAAGCCACTAAGCCCGCCATGGCTACTACCGCCGTGACCAAAAGAAGTTGTGGCCGTCGCCAGTTAAGGTTTATCCCAAATAACACACTGGGGACAGAGGTTCTCTTGTGAATGTCAACCTCCTCGACCATGTTTACGCTTATGAGTTCAGACGGAGAATCAAGACTCCGGGTTCAGTAGACCCGTCGTCGTCACCGGCGATTGTCACGAACACCAGGGATCCCGATACCGATATGTATCCTGGTGACCCAGGTGGCTCGTATGAGGCGACAAGAGTCGGATCCGTGGCATCGGAAAGATCGATGGCTTGCAGCAGAAAGGGTGGATAGGCGTCGGCCATGAATGCCAACGCCCCGCTAAACCTCGCGCGTGGCCACCCTATGGTCCGACCGGTTGCAGGACGTTCCGGATGGCGGTAGGTGCTGACGGAGACGGGGGATGCGGAATCTGATACGTCAAAAATTTCAAGCAGAGAATCCGTGCCCAGTACAGCGGCAAGCGTTGTTCCCTCAGATTGTCCGCCAGCGGCCACGGTTGCTGCGCGCTCAGTGGTAATTTGTGTGCTCTCAGCGTCCGGTTCACCCGGCTTGGACAGATCGATAATTGATAAGCCTCCAGGGCGATCGACAACATAGGCGGTGGTTCCTTCTACCGCGACATCAGTGGCATAGCCCTCGGTGAAATAGGCTCCTTTAGAGGTCGGCGTTGAGGGGTCGGACACGTCGATTATTTCGAGTCCTGAGAGTCTGTTTGCGATTACTGCTGTTGATCCAGAAATACCCACGCCTAGCGCTTGTCCCCCTGTTTCAAAAAACCCAAGGAGTTTTGGCGCGGCGGGATTGGACACATCTAGGATCCCGAGTCCCAGAAAATCGACGGCAGCGTACGCGATTGACTCGGCAACTGTGACACCGTAAATCTTTTGGGGAAAGTCATATGACCCGACGAAAGTCGGTACTGCGGGGTTATTGACGTCAAAAATACGGAGAGTGAGGCCGTCGGAGATGTATGCGTGTGTGCGATCTGTGTAAACCGTCTCTGCTGGTCCTGGGATAAATCCTACGAATTCTAGCGTTCGTGTTTGGGCGACGACTGGCACAGCGACGACGGTGCTGCTCAGGAGCGCCAATATGAACCCGGATGCAATATACGTCTTCACTAGGGTTGCTCTGAAATCCGGTAAAGATGAGAGGCTGTTCGAATGATCAAGCTCCCGTCGGCAACTGCCGGCGTAGCCATCGTCATCTCATCTAATGCGTTGTTACCGAGAACTTTGTACTCCGGCCCTGCTTGGATGACAAAGGTCTCGCCTTCTTCGCTGAGGGCAAACACCTTGTCATTGTATGCCCAGAGCGAGGCGGTGAAAGCAGTCGCTCGTCTGGCGATACGTTTTCGAGAATAGACCTCTTGTCCGGTTCTGGCATCCGTGCAAATCAGGAAGCCTCGGTCTAGCAGCGTGTAGTGATAGTCACCGTAAACAAGTGCCGATGTGCTATACGTCCCAAGCTTCGGATTAGACCACGCGATGTACTCGTTCCTGGTGCGGCCATCCTGCAAAGTGATGTCACCTATCGCGCCAGGTAGAATCGCGTATACGGGTCGAAGACTATCCGCAAGAAAACCGGAGCTAACATAGAGGAGGCCATGTTCGGAGAACGGAGTCGGGGCAGTGATCCAAGTCATTCCAGTAAGTTCCCACAATAGCTCTCCATCAAGGCCGTACGATCGCACCTTATCGGTTCCAGCCGTCACAATTTCTGTTCGGATGTTATTTTCCCACACGAATGGTGTCGACCAGTTACTCCCTTCCTCACGATTGACTCGCCAAAGTTCGTCGCCGTCATGTTTGTCGAACGCCGCGATAAATGACTGTGCTTCGTTGTCATTTACGATGTAGATGCGGTTCTCATGGAGCACCGGAGAAGCTCCTGAACCCCAGCCCGCACGGTAATCAAGTGATTCAAGTTCCTTAGACCAGACAGGTGTGCCGTCCATTTCAAATGCGAACAAGCCAATGCCACCAAAATAAGCGTAAACTCTTTCGCCGTCAGTCACCGGTGTTTCTGAGGCGTAAGTGTTCTTCCCGTGTCTGGCGTAGGGAGGGCTGGAGCTTCGCACTTCACGTTCCCAACGAATCTGTCCATTGTTGAGATCGATGCCATATACGATCCAACGATGGATCGAAGTGGGAATAGCACTCGAGGAATGTCCATCGTAGAGTCCGAGCTGCGGACCAGGACCAGGATCATCACTGACTGCTGATGTGACAACGACGAGATCGTCCCACACAATCGGAGAGCTCCATCCTTGTCCTGGCACCTCGAGTTTCCACACTACGTTCTCGTTTTGGCTCCAGCTCTCGGGCAGGGTTGGGCTATCCTCTGCCACACCAGCCTTGAGGCCGCGAAACTTTGGCCAGTTGTCTTCAGCTGCTTTGGCCGAAAGACTGGTGAGATTTAAAGCCGTGAAAACGGCCAGAACCAACACCGGAGTACCGATGGTTTTCAATGACTCAGACTGCATAGTGCCTCCTACCCGAACGATCGTGGAAGAATCTTCTCGCAAGGCTCCCAAAAGTGCAAGGTAACTTCTGCAGGTTGGTGCGAATCGTTACCGTAAGCTTCTTCGTCATCGGCGCTTTAAGTGTTGTGGATGTTGGTCTTCTTCACGCTCAGCAGCCTCTGGACGTCCCGACGATTCGCGCTGGTCGCCTGCAGGGGAGCGAGCGCTTTGTCCTAGATGGTCGATTAGATGAACAATTCTGGACTCGCACGCAGGTGTCTGACAGTTTTTTACAGCAAGATCCGATTGAAGGGGCGCAACCCACTGAAAATACCGAGGTCCGAGTTGTGTACGACGCGGACAATTTGTACATCGGTGCAGTGATGCATGATACTGACCCCACCGGCATTCTCGGCTACCAGCGGCAACGGGATCAGAGTTTAGACTCAGATGACCGTTTTATGCTCATCCTTGACACATTCCTGGATGGGCGCACGGCGTATTTCTTCGAAACCAATCCGGCTGGATTGATGGGAGACGGATTGGTGCGGAACACGGGGTACGCCTCTATCAACAGAGCCTGGGACGGCATCTGGGAAGCGCAGACCAGTCGGAGTGATGTTGGTTGGTCGGTAGAGATCCGCATTCCGTTTCGAACTCTCAACTTCGATGAGACGTCTGACGTGTGGGGGGTTAACTTCCAGCGAACAGTGCGACGAAAGAACGAAGAGATCATCTGGTCCGGCTACCGACGAAATCAAGGACTTCTTCGGCCAATTCATGCGGGTCGCCTTACCGGTTTGCGTAACGTGACCCAAGGACTTGGTCTTGAGGTTGTGCCCTATGGCGCCGCCTCATGGCGTAAGCAGATGGGTACATCTACCAGTACGCCTTTGGATGCTGGCGTTGACCTTAACTACAGCTTAACTCCTAGCCTGCGGGCCGCCGTAACTGTGAATACCGATTTCGCGGAGACGGAGGTTGATCGTCGACGTGTAAATCTCACGCGCTTTCCCTTGTTCTTTCCGGAACAACGTGATTTTTTTCTAGAGAACGCAAGTGTTTTTGAGTTTGCTCCTCTAAATGCGGTGAATCCATATTTTAGTCGCCGTATTGGCTTAGACGACGGGCAGGTGGTCCCGGTCGAGTACGGAACCAGGCTTGCAGGACAGGTCGGCGCCTACGATCTTGGGTTTTTGCAGATACGCACCGGAGACGTCGACGGTCGCCCAACTGAGGATTTCACCGTTGGCCGGGTCAAGAGGAATTTCCTCGCACAGTCGAGCATCGGATTTATTTATACGCGCCGGTCGACGTCTGGCACTGAAAAAAGCTTGGCGCCACGCGATCGTCACACAGCCGGCGCTGACCTTGACCTGTTTACCTCAACGTTTCTCGGCAATAAGAACCTGCAGTTTCAGGCGTTCTATGTTGCGCACACGGATCCTGAACAAAACGGAACGTCGGGTGCTGCCGACCGTTCGTCTCGAGGTTTTCGTATCAACTACCCAAACGACGTCTGGCGGATGCACCTGTCCTTTCGGGAGTTTGGGAATGAGTGGGACCCAGCCGTAGGCTTTGTGCAACGCCGCGGTTTTCGACGTGCCAACCCTGTGCTGCAGTTTGCGCCGAGACCGGATTGGTTCGAGAGTGTGCGCAACCTGGAGTTTCGTGTGTACTATGAACATCTCACTGATCTCCACAACTTTCTTCTTACGCGTGAAACCTCTCTAGGTTTTGGCGTTCAGTACGACAGCGGGGATCGGTTCCGTGTCCGAAAAAACTTTCAGTTCGAACTTCTCGAGCAGTCGTTTGAAATACACCCGGGTGTCGTGGTGCCCATTGGTGGCTACTACTTCGACGGCTGGGAGGTCAGGGTGGAGTCGGCGAGCCATCGACTTTTTTCAGGCCGAGCCTCGGTGAAACTTGGAGAACTGTGGTCTGGCGATCGTTCGGCTATCGAGTTGGCTTTCACGGCGCGCCCGTACCCTGGAATTACCGCCACGACTGAATGGGAGCACGAAGACGTGGATCTTCGTCAGGGACAGTTCACCACGAATCTGGTTAGGTTGATCGGTAGTTGGCACGCCAGTCCATGGTTGTCGGTTGACGGAAACCTTCAATATGACACCGTAACGGACATTACCGGCCTCTACACACGGTTTCGCTGGATTATCCAGCCAGGGAGCGATCTTTATTTTGTCTACACCGAGAACTGGCAGTCGATCGAGAATCGGTGGTTGACACTCTCGCGGGGTGCCACTACGAAGGTTAATTACACACACCGATTTTAAACTAGTATGGATCTATAATCTGGACTTCGCGAGAGGACAAGATTATGAATCAATTGATGGTCGTGCGGCGCCTATCTGTATGCGTAGCGGTCTGGCTGCTTGCGTTCAATGGTCCTGTGTGGGCCCAAGACCACACGGACTACGAAGCGGCCGACATCGAGTACGGGATTTCTGTATATAGAGCTCAATGCGCGACCTGTCATGGCGAGAGTGGCGATGCGATCGCGGGTGTCGATTTTCGGAGCGGACAGTTGCGACGTGGCGCGACTGACCGTGAGTTGAGACAGGTCATTAGGTCTGGAATCCCTGGTTCGGGCATGTTGGCGTTTGATCTTGATACAGCTGAGATGACCGGGATCATCGCGTATTTACGGAACATGAACTATGAGGTCGATGCCGTCGTGTTGGGGGATGTTGCGCGTGGGAGAGGGATTTTTGAAGGCAAGGGCGACTGTTTACAGTGTCATCGTGTGGAACGCCGGGGACCGCGAGTAGCCCCAGACCTGACAGCCATTGGGACGATGCGTACACCAAGCGGGTTACGACGGTCGCTTCTTGATCCGACCGGTACGATGCAACCGATCAATCGTCCAGTAGAACTGGTGACGGCAGATGGAACCCAGGTAACAGGTCGTCGACTCAACGAGGATACGTATACGGTTCAACTGATTGACTCCCAAGAGCGTCTGCGGTCCTTCGATAAGGAAGACCTTCGGGAGTTCACTGTCCTCACTGAATCCCCGATGCCTTCGTATGAGGACTCGCTTAGTTCACAAGAGTTAGCTGATGTATTGGCTTATCTGGTATCCCTGAAAGGATGAACTAAGTTATGAGAATGGGTGTGATAGCCGGGCGGACACTGTTGCCGGCGATGTTGTGCTCGTGGTTGGTTGGTGGGTTGTCGGCTCAGGTGACATCGGTGCGGTTGGAAAATACGGCCAATGAACCACAGAACTGGTTGACTTACTCGGGCAACTACTTCAGTCAGCGCTACAGTGAATTGGACCAAATCACACCGGTGAATGTCGAAGACCTGTCCTTGCAGTGGGTGTATCAGACAGGAGTGTTTGGACCGTGGCAGACAACACCCGTGGTGGTTGATGGGGTGATGTATTTAACGCAGCGTCCCA
>Ga0315338_1001074_pt1 | contig 40208 bp, 38 predicted proteins | sample ASW8metaG_FD_204518 | JGI IMG/M metagenome (GOLD analysis project Ga0315338, IMG submission 204518) | Ammonia-oxidizing marine archaeal communities from Monterey Bay, California, United States - ASW #8 | ecosystem: Environmental > Aquatic > Marine > Coastal | place: USA: California | collected... | reverse complement strand
AGCAACAGTATCATGCTGAGCGGATTTTGATTGCCACAGGAACCGACCCTTATCGGCCTGAATTTATTCCTTTCGACGACAAGCATATTATCGACAGTGACGATATTTTGTCTTTGGAAGAAGTTCCGCGCTCCATCGCAATCATCGGGGCAGGGGTAATCGGCGTTGAATATGCGACGATTTTTGCCGCCCTTGATGTAAAAGTTACCCTGATCGAGCCTCGGGACAGCATGCTTGATTTCATCGACAGGGAGTTGATCGATCATCTGATGCATCAAATGCGAGATTGCGGCATCGATCTTCGCTTTGGCCAGCAGGTCAAGGAGGTTAGACGGGCTGAGAGCAATGTAGCAGTTGAATTGGAAAACGGCCGAACGATTGCGGCAGAATTGGTGATGTATGCGGCGGGGCGTATCGGTAATACGGCAGGACTGAAACTTGATAATTGCGGATTGGTGGCTGATGATCGCGGACGGATCGCCCTTGCTGATGCCGACAGTTTCCAAACCAAAGTTGATCATATTTATGCTGCTGGCGATGTTATCGGCTTCCCAAGCCTGGCTTCTACATCCATGGAGCAGGGGCGTCTTGCCGTTTTCCATGCCTTTGGCTATGACGCCTTTGCCTATCAAGCGCCCGATTATTTCCCTTACGGCATTTATTCTGTACCGGAATTATCGACGGTTGGGATGTCTGAAGAGGAAATTATTAAACGTGGTATTCCATATGAAAGTGGTATTTGCAGGTTCCGTGAGACCTCCCGCGGGCAGATCATGGGGCTGGATCATGGCATTATGAAGCTCATCTTTTCGTTGAAAACCAGACGCCTGCTTGGTGCTCATATCCTTGGTGAGGGCGCGACAGAGTTGATCCATATCGGTCAGGCTGTCTTAAATCTTAAAGGAACACTCGATTACTTTGTCGAGAACACCTTTAACTATCCAACCCTGGCGGAAGCTTACAAGGTGGCCGCTCTGGATGCATGGAACAAGATGCCCCAGATTGTGCATGAAGACTAAGAGTAACCCACCGGAAATAGCCCTAAATGAGCATATTTCCGGCGGAAAGGGAGGAATTATAGCCTGACGCCTTAATCCATCCGTTTTGTTACAAAGCCTTCTTCGGCCGGATATTTCTTTCTGATACAACTCTCAGCCGTCGTAACATCGTCCGCTTCGATTTCAAAAAGGCAGGGCGTGGCCCAGCGCTCTGAAAAGTGGGGATGTTCTTTGTTTTCGTGAACCGCGTCACGAACTGAGGCGTTATAAACAGAGAAAGTATATGCACTCATTGTCGTCTCTATTCTTTGGTTACGCTTCCGAAACCCCCACCTCCGGGCGTTTCGATGACTATTACGTCTCCGGCGGCCAGTTGGGTCTCAGAATTGCCGTCCAGAGACATTACTCTACCTTGGTTAAGAATTGCATAATTGCAACCTTTTTTTCCGGGTTTACCACCTTCTAATCCATAAGGGTCGGTTTTTCTGTGCGACGATAGAATTGTGACCGTCATGGGCTCTAAAAACCGCATCTTTCGAACGGCGCCATTGCCACCGGAAAACTTACCTGCGCCGCCGGAGTTTTGACGGATGGAAAATTCCTCGATCAGGACCGGAAAGCGCTGTTCCAGAACCTCCGGATCAGTCATGCGGGTATTGGTCATGTGACTATGGACAGCGTCAGCTCCCCCATGGTCAATACCGGCGCCTGTCCCTCCGCAGATAGTTTCATAATTCTGGTGAATATCATTGCCATAGACGAAGTTATTCATTGTCCCTTGCGAGGAGGCAAGCACGCCTAACGCTCCATAGAGCGCATCTGTAATACCCTGGCTCACCTCCGTATTCCCGGCGATCACCGCTGCCGGATATTCCGGATTGATCATACTGCGCTTCGGTACGATCAGTTTAAGCGGTTTCATACAGCCTTCATTGAGCGGAATATCATCACCGACCAATGTCCGGAAGACGTAGAGAACAGCTGCCTTACAGATGGCAATCGGCGCATTATAGTTACCTTCCGCCTGATCTGATGTGCCGGTAAAATCGACGATCGCCTCACGGGTCTCATGGTCGACTGAGATTGCGACTTTGATGACTGCTCCGCTATCCATCTCATAGGTGAAGCTTCCATCCTTCAGGACATCCAGAACCCGGCGAACGGATTCTTCTGCATTATCTTGAACATGCCCCATATAGGCATTGACCACATCGAAACCGAACTGTGCAATCATCTTTCTCACTTCACGAACACCGGTTTCGTTGGCCGCGATTTGTGCTGATAAATCAGCAATATTCTGGTCGGGATTGCGGCAAGGATATTTGCCGGATGCCAGCAATGCGCGGGTCTCGTTTTCGCGAAAACTCCCTTCCTCTACGAGCAGGAAATTGTCGATCAGAACGCCTTCGTCTTCAATAACCTTGCTGTCTGGAGGAGCGGAGCCAGGCGTCCGACCGCCAATATCTGCATGATGACCGCGGGACCCCACATAAAAGAGGATTGTCTCCCCTGCATCGTCGAAAACCGGCGTAATCACGGTGACATCGGGAAGATGTGTGCCACCGTTGTAAGGGGCGTTGAGGGCGTAGACATTCCCAGGCATCATTTTACCCTGATTCTCAGTCAGCACGGTTTTGATGGATTCGCCCATGGAGCCCAGATGAACAGGTACATGCGGCGCGTTGGCGACGAGATTGCCGCGTGAGTCGAAAATCGCGCAGGAAAAATCAAGTCTTTCTTTGATATTGACCGAATAGGCGGTGTTGGAGAGGGTCGCACCCATCTGCTCGGCGATGGACATGAAAAGGTTGTTGAATACCTCGAGCATAACCGGGTCGGCGTCGGTACCGATTGCTTTTTGCTGCGCCTTTGCCTGATAGCGTATGGCGATCAGATGCAGGCGACTGTTGAGTGTAACACGCCAACCATCTTCGATAACGATGGTGCCCGTGGTCTCAACGATGATGGCGGGACCAGTGACTTCCTGTCCCGGACGCATTTGATCGCGATCATACAGCGGCACCTGTCTCCAGGCGCCGTCCACATACATTTCAACGTTACTGACAGGGCTAGCCTCGCCAGATTCTTGTGGCATATCGGAAACCGGATCGATATCCGTCTCGGTAAGGCCGACAACCTCAACGGACAAGGCTTCAATAAAAAGGCTTCGTTCAGGCGCAATAAAACCGAAGCGTTGCTGATGTGCATCTTCAAACTCTTTACGCATCATGTCCGCTGGCCCTATATCTACCAGAAGGGAACTGTCTGTCCCCTCATAACGCATATGCGCTTTATGTATGTAGGATATCTGATCAGGGGCAACGCCCTGATTAAGGACTTCAGTGCGCGCATCTTCCGTAAGTGGTCCGGCGACAGACGTCAGGTAACTCTCTGAATTCTCATCGAGAGGGATATCCAATTGCGCCTCGCGCATGGCGCGGACATCGGCAAGCCCCATGCCATATGCCGACAGAACGCCGGCGAAAGGATGGATGAAGACGGATTTCATATCCAATGCATCGGCAACCAGACAGGCATGCTGACCGCCGGCCCCGCCAAAACAGTTAAGGGTATATTCGGTGATGTCATAACCACGTTGAACGGAGATTTTCTTTACCGCATTGGCCATATTTTCAACGGCTATACGCAGAAAGCCTTCCGCGACTTCTTCCGCTGTTTGTTCTGGGTGGCCGGTCGCGACAGCAATATCATGTGCCATCTCTGTAAATCTTTCCCGAACGGTTGCGACATCCAGCGGCTCGTTGGCTTCTGGTCCGAACATGCTCGGGAAATAGTCAGGTTGGATTTTGCCGAGCATCACGTTGCAATCGGTCACAGCAAGCGGGCCGCCGCGACGATAGCAGGCCGGGCCGGGATTGGCGCCCGCAGATTCCGGTCCTACGCGATAGCGCGTGCCATCAAATTGCAACACAGAGCCACCACCCGCGGCGACCGTATGGATATGCATCATTGGTGCGCGCATGCGAACGCCTGCCACTTCAGTCTCGAAGCTTCGCTCGTAGGTGCCATTATAATGAGTGACGTCGGTTGACGTACCGCCCATATCAAAGCCGATAAGTTTGGTAAGGCCGCTCATGGCAGCGGTGCGGGTCATGCCGACAACGCCGCCCGCCGGACCGGAAAGAATTGCATCCTTTCCGCGGAACAGGCCGGCATCGGTGAGCCCGCCATTGGACTGCATGAACATCAGGCGTGGGCCGTCTGTCTTGGCGGTATCTATGCCCAGTTCGTCTTTTACCTGATTAACATAACGCTTCAGAATCGGAGATAGATAGGCGTCCACCATGGTGGTGTCACCGCGGGCGACAAGCTTGATGAGCGGGCTAATCTCATGACTGGTGGAAATCTGCGTAAAGCCAATTTCATCAGCAATTTCAGAGGCTTTTTTCTCATGATCCGGATATTTATAGCCATGCATAAAGGCTATGGCGATGGACCTGATGCCTTTGTCATATGCCGTTTGCATATCATCGCGTAGCTTGCTCGTCTCTAGCGGCACCATGATGGTACCATTCACATCGAGACGTTCTTCTGCTTCGACTGCTTCTTCGTAGAGAAGTTCCGGCAATTTGATGTCTAGATCAAAAATACGCGGGCGGCTTTGATATCCAATCCGCAGCGCATCACCAAAGCCCTTTGTGGTGACGTAAAGGGTCCGATCCCCTTTACGTTCCAGCAATGCATTGGTTGCCACGGTCGTTCCCATTTTCACATTTTCAATATGACGGGCGACATCGGTGTCAAATCCATCTGCCGTCAGGAGATCCCGTATCCCCTGGACAGCTGCGTCTTTGTAGCGTTCCGGATTCTCCGAGAGCAACTTGTGAGAGACGAGTGACCCATCGGGACGTTTGGCCACGATATCGGTAAAGGTGCCACCCCGATCAATCCAGATTTGCCACATTTTTTTAAGTCCTTTTCCTGGTTAGCGAGAATATACGAGTTCAGGGAGCCAAAGCGCAATTTGCGGGAAAGCCAATAACATGCCGATCATCACGAACATAGTGGCGACAAAGGGCAGGGTGCCGACCATGACGTCGTTGAGTCGACCGGTTTTGCGAATACCCTGAACCACATAAAGGTTGATCCCGATGGGGGGGGTTATTAGTGCGGTTTCCAGCAGGACCATCAACAGGATGCCAAACCAGACCGGATCATAACCAAGCTGAATGATGATCGGGGCCAATAACGGCGCCGTTGTCAGAAGCATGGAAAGTGTTTCCATAAAGCAGCCAAGCAAAATCAGAAAACCGATAATCATTAGCATGGTATGAAACGGTGACAGGCCAAGATCAATGATGAACTGTGTCAGGGCCTGGGTCAGGCCAATAGTTGCCAGTACAAAGTTCAGGAAAATAGCGGCGAGAATGATCAGCATGATCATGGCCGTGGTCCGCATAGTCCCTTCAATAGCGCCTTTCAGCATCTCGATAGTAAGTGTCTTGTTGGCAGCTGCCAGCCCCATGGCAGCAACTACGCCCAAGGAAGCAGCTTCAGTTGGTGTCGCAAGACCGGCATAGATAGAACCGACAACGACGATGAAAATGCCGAGCGGAGGGATCAAGCCCGGCAAGCTGGCGATCCGGGACGCCCATGTAACCTCGACTTTTGTGCCGCCCCAGCTTCTTTTGAAAGTGCAGGCGATAATCACGGTCAGCATAAACAGGCCGGCAAGCAGGATTCCAGGCAAGAAGCCCGCAAGGTACAGTTCCGGTACAGAGGTATCGGTGAGCAGCCCATAGAGAATAAGATTGATGGAGGGCGGGATGAGGATACCCAGGGTTCCTCCCGCAGCGAGAGTGCCGAGGAAAAGCCGTTCGTTGTATTTGCGCTTTTTGACTTCAGGAAGGGCGACCGTACCAATGGTCGCAGCGGTTGCAACGCTGGATCCGGAAGTGGCGGCAAAAAGCGAACAGGCGCCGATATTGGAATGCATCAGACCGCCCGGAAGCCAGCCCAGCCACTGCACCATGCCTTCATACATTTTTGAGGCGATGCCGGAACGTAGCAGGATTTCACCAAGCAATACGAACATCGGGATCGCGACCAGCAGGAACTCAGTGCTGTTCTGCCACGCGATATCACCAAGGGCCTTATATAAAGGACTGCTACTGAAGGTGAAATTTAAAGAAAGCGCCAACCAGCCAAGGGCCGCAGCGATAGGGATACTGAGGGCGACGAGACCCATCAAGACGACAACGGCTTGTATTAACATATCAGGTTTCCCCTCTGCTAGCGGCAGTCCCGGTATCACCCGGTTCTTCGATGACGCTTTCCTCTGTAATTTGTTCATCCACGGATTTCACGCCAACAAGACGCTGGATCATTTCATAATCCCCGCGGAGCACAGCACCTATGGAAGCAACGACGATAAGGATGCCGGTTGCGAGTGCAAATGCGAGGCCGAACCACCAGACAGTTTGCGGTATGGCGAGAGGAGTTCGAAGGGGCGTAATGGAACGGGAGCCATACTCATAACTATCCATCAAAATACCCCAACCCTGATAGGCCATAAGCCCTATAAATCCGAGCAAGAGGATAACCCCAAGAATATCGGTCGTAACGCGGGCCCAGCGCGGAAACAAATGATAAAAGGCATCGACCCGGATATTGGAGCGTGTGATGAGCGCGTAGGCGAATGCGAGACTGGTGGACATGCCAAAGGCATAGCCGGATAGCTCGTCGGATCCGGCGAGGCTGATATTGAAGAATTTTCGAACGATGACATCGACCGTTACCAAAAATGCTGCTCCGATAAGCAGAATACCGCCTAGCCAAACCAGACGTTTTGATATCCCCTCTACGCCAGCAAGTAATTTTTCCATTTTTCTGCCCCTCCCATTTGAATAGGAATGGAGGCCGGAGTGCAGCCGGCCTCCATCCAATGTTGGTTACTTCTTAGTCGCTTTCAGACCAATGATTTCACCAACTGAAGCATTCCATGTTGCGGCACAGTCATCACCGCAGCGTTCTGCCCAACGGGCGAGAATAACATCATTGGCAATCTGGTCGCGGGTTTTAAGGTCGGCCGCGCTGGGCTCTACCAGAACCATGCTGGCTTTTTCGCCAATATCGCATTTCTTACCTGAAAGGCAATCGAGCGCGATGGCATCTTCCTGAGCGGTCTCTTTCCACATAGCGTCGGTCAGCTTATCCAGCTCGATTTTAAGCGCTGCCTGTTTTTCGGCCCCAAGGGATTCCCATTTGTCCATATTCATGGCTCCGAAGGCGAGGCCCCAACCGACACGCATGGTGTAGGCATGGTCGGCAACCTGATACCATTTTGCTTTGTAGGCGGACATGGTGCCGGTTATGCCGCAATCAACAACGCCTTTTTCAAGGGCAGGGATCACTTCAGCGAAGGGCACTGTTACGCTTGTGCCGCCAACGCCTTCAACGAAATCACCGAGTGTCGTCGCATAAACACGTATTTTCTTGCCTTTAAGATCGTTGATGTCCTTGATTTCGCCTTTACACCAGAGCATTTGACTTGGAAAAGGATAGAGTTGCAGGAGTTTGGCGTTGTAATATTGCGCGACAGCTTTTTCCAGAATGGGGAAATAGGCTTCTGCCACTTTACGCTGGGTTTCAATGTCCTGAGTGACTGAGGATAGATCGGCACCTTCGAAGACCGGATTTTCAGCTGCCACATACCCCGGAAGACCGTAGGCATAGTCATAAACGCCATTCTTCAATAGGCGCATAATCTCGAAGCCTTTCAGGCCGAGCTCGGTCTGAGGTTTAATGTCGCCGGTGATCATGCCATTGGTGGCCGCCTCGACTTTTTCGTTCCAGAACGGTCCTTCATGCTTTTGGAAGTTAGTCAGACTACCCCAGGTCCCGACGCCTTTAATAACAACAGGATCATCAGCATAAGCTGCTGTTCCGGTGAGCCCCATCGTTGCCACCATGGCAACAGCAGATGCAATTTTGCAAAACGTTTTCATCAATTATCTCCCTGTTAGTTTTAGTATGTAGGTTTGGTCGAAATTATGTTTTCAAGCTGGTGGTATCCCAGCTTTTGACATCGGTGATCAGCATGTGCCCGGGCGCATGCGAAATGAATAACGGAAGCTTAGCCGCCTGGATGGCCGCCTGAGGTGTGACACCGCAGGCCCAGAAGACGGGTATTTCGCCGGATTTGATTTCTGTGGCATCCCCCCAGTCGGGCTTCATGATATCGGTGATGCCGATATTCGCTGGGTCCCCAATATGTATGGGTGTGCCATGGGCTTGTGGGAATCGTTCGGTGATTGTCACGGCGCGGATAATGTTATTTTGTGCAATGGGTCGCATAGAGACGACGAGAGGCCCCGAAAAGGCGCCCGCGGATGTTGTTTCAATGCTGGTTCGATACATGGGAACCGTTTTGCACTCGTTGATGTGGCGAAGCGGAATACCCTCGTTTATCAGCGCATCTTCAAACGAGAAAGAGCAGCCTAGAACAAAGACCACCAGGTCATCTGACCACAGGTCATTCAGGTTTGGGCGCTGTTCTACGAGTTCGCCATTTCGATATATATTGTAGGCTGGCACATCGGTGCGGATGTCAATATCTCCACCAAGTTCCGGCAGATATGGGCTCCTCGCGTCAGTGACGCCAACAAGCGGGCAAGGTTTGGGGTTTCTTTGGCAAAAGCGAAAAAAATCAAGGGCACAGGCAGAAGGAACAATCGCAATATTACCTTGCAAATGCCCAGGGCCAAGACCAGCAGTCTGTCCGTAATAGTCCTCTCGGCGAATTGACGCCCTCACTTCCTCAGGAGGAAGCATTCTGAGCTTATTAAAGGCAGCAAGATCCGCCTGATCTCCGATTTTTGATGAAGTACCCATTCAGATATTCCCCGTTCCCTTTGACCAGGATTTGATTGTTGCGTGGGAAACTTTAGGCACGACCGAGGAATAAATTCTAACTCTTAATAGTTGGCACTACTGATAGATTTTTTTTATGCCCTAGAGATTCCGTATTGGCATCGCCGAAAAAGGTATTTATTTGAAGCAGTTACGCTCTAGCTGTTCCGATTTGATTTTAGATAGTCGGAGAAGTTGAACGGCGATAACGGACATGTTTTTTTTATAGCATGTTGGTTTTTTGATATTCCTGCGTGATTTCCAGCGCATGATGGACAATTTTTTCAGTCATCGGATTATAAGGCTCGGTGGGAAAAGACGCCGTAAATTTGAGTTTTGGCGGTACCCAGGCACAGGCAATTTCCTGCAAGGCACCGCTTTCTATGTGGTGCTTTATCATTTCTTTGGGCAAGGTAGCGACACCGATACCGTCAAGGGTCATCCGTAAGACAGCGGCCAAAGAGCTGGATGGAAACAGGCGTGCAGGCCATTCCGTGTTTTCCCGAAGCTGCCTGGAAACGTCAGCAAAGGGGCGAGTGTTCCGGGCATAAGTGAGAACTGGATGCTGTATCAGTTCATCCAAGCTTACTTGTCGACCCGTTGGTAGCCCGAGCGAAGGTGCGGCCGCCCACGTCAGCGTAAAGTCCATCAGGTCATGATTTTCAATATGATATTCCGAGACAGGCCCCATAAGAAAGGCGAAATCGAGGGATCGTTCTGTAAGCTCGCGCCGGAGATTGATGGTCGCATCGACAACGATTTCCACTTCGATTTCCGGATATTTTTTATGCAAGCCGGAGATAAATTGCGGCAACCAAGTATGAACAATGGTCTCGGCGACACCAAGCCTTAAAATACCAGACAGGACTTCCTTTGCGCTGACACGATCTTTTAGGGCCTCAGATGTCCTCAATAGTTTTTCGGCATAGGGAAGAAGCTCCAGGCCCTTTGCCGTCAACCGGATGGCGCCAGTATTCCTTTCGAAAAGGCGAACGCCCAATGTCTCTTCCAGCTTCGCGATGCGTGACGATATTGCGGGCTGTGTCGTATGCATTTTTTCAGCAGTTTTACGAAAACTCCGCAGCGAGGTGACCCACAGGAAAGTCTGCAATTGTGTAAGATTAAGATTGGCCGCCATAATAGAATAATCCTATCACTAAGATATCTAAACAATAGAAATTCATTATATCCAGCAGCATGGCGCAAAGCCAGATAGTTCTTGATGGAAAAAACTATTACTTCCGTCTCTTGGTAGCTTTGGCTATGCTGAAATCAATATAATAGTTGCTCTCACTAACAAGGAAGAACAAGAATGAAGAGTTATCAATTTGAAGAATATGGTGCACCACTCGTCGAGAATACAGGGGAAGCACCGACACCGGCTGGTGATGAAGTTCTCGTCAATGTTACCGCGTGCGGTGTCTGCCATAGTGATATTCATATGTGGGAAGGGCATTTTGATTTAGGTCACGGGAAGCAGCTGGATATCAAGGCTGGTCGTGAGCTTCCATTTACTCTCGGCCATGAAATTGTAGGAGTTGTAAAAGCGGTTGGTGAGAATGTGACGGGGGTAAATGTCGGGGACAAGCGGGTTGTTTATCCGTGGATCGGCTGTGGTCAGTGCGCTATCTGTACCTCTGGTGAGGAACAAATGTGTAATCGCCCCCGGGCGCTCGGGATCAATGTTAATGGCGGCTATACAGATCACTTGCTAGTGCCTCACGCTAGATATCTTTTGGACTATGGCGATTTGTCCAAAGACCTTGCCTGTACCTATACATGCTCTGGCCTGACGGCATATGGGGCGCTTAAAAAAGTAAAATCGCGAACTGATGGCGGCAAATTGTTGGTAATTGGGGCAGGGGGTGTTGGCCTGGCAGCCATGGCCATTGCCAAGTCAGTGACAGATGCAGACATTTACGTTGCTGATATTGACCCTGAGAAACGTCAAGCCGGATTGGATGCGGGCGCTGTGGCGGCTATTGATCCATCAGACCCTGCGACATTTAAAAGCTTTATGGGCATGACGGGTGGCGGTGTAAACGCCACCATTGATTTCGTTGGCGCAGAGAGTAGTGCGGCGTTTGGCGCCAAGGTGCTCGCGAAAGGCGGCAAGCTGGTTATTGTCGGTTTATTCGGGGGTAGTTTCTCCATGCCGATACCGATGTTTCCGATCAAGGCCATGTCGGTTGAGGGGAGCTATGTGGGCAGTCTGCTGGAAATGCAGGAATTGATGGACCTGGCAAAAGCAGGAAAGCTCAATGAGCTTTCTATTTCTCCGCGGCCCATGGAAGAAGCATATAATACATTGGAGGACTTGCGCGCTGGCAAGATTGTCGGGCGGGTCGTCCTGCAGAGCTAGAAATTTTACAAGATCAGATTAAGACGGTGATTCACCGTCTTTTTTTGTGTCTTAATGAACTGGCCCGGCAGCTTCCATGTCAATAAGCTCGTTGACCACGTGTAAAAGCTCCATGCAGGCATAGAGATCTTCTTCGGCGTGGTTGTTTTCTCGTAGGACACGTGCTTCGGATGTCAAAAGGTCAACGGCATATTCGCCTTGCTGCATAATCAGACTGTGAGCGGTGCTGTATAAATCTACGGCCGTTTCCGGGTGCAGTTCGATGACATTCATCATGGTCTTGTTCCTTATGGCAACTGCCAAATCAATAACTACCCCTGATCTTAGGAAATCATTGTTAAGAGAGGGTTAAGAAGGCTGGGTAGCACTAGGGGTCAGGATCCCTTAATTTACTGCAATTCTGTTTGTAGAGGAGGTGAAAGATGCAAGGAAAGCGGACGCAAGACATGTTTACCCATATTCAAGGCCGGTTTGTGTGGCAGATTTCGCCTCCTCTACAAACCCTTCGGGCGCGTCGTCTATGGCCGCTGGTGGCGTTACGCCTTCTTGAAAATCCGCCGGGTTTCCTGCGAAGTCGTGCCTGGCCAGCACTCATAGACGACGCGCAGAATGGAGAAAATTAAGGGGTCCTGACCCTAGAAAGGAAGGTCAACCGCATTGGTGAGGAAGCGCATAAAAGGTGTTGCGCGCTGGAAAGTTTCTTCTACGTCATCAATAAAACCGGGTTTTGTTATAGCGCGAATATCATCGACAGGCTTCATCACAAAAAAGGTTTTACGGCGAAGGTCAACGATATTCGGATGCTCGACAGAATATCCCTTGGGTGCGGTTTTAAGGCCATCTCCGTAAATTTCCGGGAAGGTGGCGGCGAATTCGGGATCCTGTTTGAGGGCATTCCATTTTGCACCTTGTTCATCGATAGCGGCGCGGATTTTTGCAAGATACGGTGCCGGGGGGAGCCAGACACCACCCCCAAAACGCAAGCCATCAAGCGCAATATGCACATAGAACCCAGGGGCATGGGCATCTTTTCCAGCCTGATGCCGGAACTGACAGGCGGCATGTTCCTTGTACGGTTTGGGGTCGCGGGAAAAGCGGACATCACGGTAAATTCGAAACATGGAGCCGCCGCTGGGTCGGGGGTCAGCAATATACATTGGAGCGATGGCTTCCAAACGTGGTGCCATCGCCTCAATAAAATCGCACATCGGATAGACCACAACATCCTTATATCGCTGCTTATTGGCATTGAACCAGTCGCGGTTATTGTTGGCGACCAGTTCTTCGTAAAAGCCAATAAGCTCTGATGGAAAGCCTGTGAACGTTGTGCTCATTTATTTTCGTTTCCGTTTTAAACGCGCTCGATGATAGTAGCGATACCCTGGCCAACACCGATACACATGGTGCAAAGGGCATAACGGCCGCCGGTACGCTGTAGCTGGTACATGGCTGTTGTGATCAGCCGGGCTCCGGACATACCCAGAGGATGACCGAGTGCAATAGCACCCCCTAAGGGGTTGACCCGTGGGTCATCGTCTTTCAAGCCGAGTTCACGCATCACGGCAAGGCCTTGGGCGGCAAATGCTTCGTTAAGCTCAATAACATCCATATCATCGAGCGAAAGACCGGCGCGAGCAAGTACCTTCTGGCTGGCCGGGGCGGGACCAATCCCCATTATCCGCGGTGGAACACCGGCTGTCGCGCCTGCCACAAAACGGGCCTTTGGCTTAAGGCCGTATTTCTGCACGGCGTCATCAGATGCTAACAAGATGGCGCAGGCACCATCATTAACGCCTGAAGCATTGCCTGCAGTAACAGAGCCGCCCGCGCGGAACGGGGCTTTCAGGGCTGCGAGTTTATCAAGGCTGGTTGCCCTTGGATGTTCATCACGGTCAACGATGATCGGATCGCCTTTGCGCTGCGGGATGGTAACCGGAGTGATTTCCTCTGCAAGTGCTCCATTGGATTGCGCTGCTGCAGCTTTTTCCTGGCTGCGAAAGGCGAATAAATCCTGATCTTCGCGCCGCACCTGATAGTCTTCGGCAACATTCTCCGCGGTTTCAGGCATAGAGTCGGTTCCAAAGGCCGCGTCCATTTTCTTGTTCACAAAACGCCAGCCAATGGTGGTGTCATAAATTTCGGCATTTCGGGAAAAGGCAGCTGTTGCCTTCCCCATGACGAACGGCGCCCGGCTCATGCTTTCAACTCCGCCGGAAATGGTCAAGTCGGCCTCTCCGGTCATGATCTGCCGCGCCGCTGTTGCTGTCGCGTCCATACCGGATCCGCATAGGCGGTTCAAAGTTGTTCCTGAAACGCTTTCGGGCAAGCCCGCCAGCAGCGAACTCATCCGTGCCACGTTGCGGTTATCTTCACCGGCCTGATTGGCATTGCCAAATACTACATCGTCAACTTTTGCCCAATCGACGGATGGATTACGATCCATCAACGCCTTTAAGGGAATAGCACCAAGGTCGTCGGTACGGACGCTGGAGAGAGAGCCGCCATAACGACCGATAGGGGTACGGGTTGCATCGCAAATATAAGCGCTTTTCATTCTTCTTTTTCTTTCGCTGTAAGGCCGGGTATTATCTGGCCTTTGATAGTATGTGAATTGCCCCGAAAAAGGGCAACGGTCGTTCCGTTTTGGTCCTGAACGGTAATATCATAAATACCCGTACGCCTGCGACGGGATTTTTCTTCGGCTGTTGCCCTCAATAAACTATCCGGCGCTACGGTGGCGAGAAAATCAATATGAGCGGCCTGAGCCACGGTATTTTGGTTATAGGTATTGCATGCGTACGCAAACGCGGTGTCAGCTAAGGTAAAAACAAATCCGCCATGGCAGATATTATGGCCGTTGAGCATTTCTGGTGTCACGCGCATGGTCATAACAGCTTTACCAGGGGCGATTGACTTCAAACTTATCCCGAGATGCTGCGACGTTGTATCCTTTTTGTACATGGTCTCAGCGACGGTCTTGGCGATATCCTCCGGCGAGAGGGAATTGTCATCTGACATATTATCTTCCTTGAAACCTGGCTTCCCGTTTTTCTTTGAATGCAGTGACCCCTTCGTTGAAATCCTCCGTATGATGGGCAATTTGTTGGAAATCGCGTTCGACATCCAGCTGTGCTGCGAGATCATTCCCCAGGCTGGCATTCATAGCCCGTTTTATGAGCGCATATCCTTTTGTTGGCCCAGATGCCATTTTTCGTGCAAGGGCTTCAGCCTCCGGCATTAATTCGTCGTCTGGATATGTTTTCCAGATCAGACCCATCCGCTCGGCTTCATCCGCCGAGATTTTATCGCCGAGCATGGCCATACCCATCGCTTTTCCGGGCCCGACAAGCCGCGGTAAAAAGAAAGTGCTGCCAGCATCCGGGATAAGGCCAATATGGCAGAAAGCTTGAAGGAAAGACGCCGATTTCGCCGCAAGAACTATATCACCGGCAAGGGCGAGACTCATGCTGGCACCCGCAGCAATGCCGTTGACGGCGCAAATAACAGGCTTATCAAGAGCCCGGAGGAACAGAATTAAGGGATTATATTGTTTTTCCAGTTTTTCAGCAGCATCCATTGTTGGGATGTTCGGGTCTCCCTCGTCGGCTAAATCAGCGCCAGCTCCAAACGCGCGACCGGCACCAGTGATCAGGATACACCGGACGGTGTCTGCTTCAAGCAGCGGCATAATTTGTTTGAGTTCGTTATGCATCTCAGTGCTGAAGGCATTCAGCCGTACTGGCCGGTTGAGCGTTATCTTCGCAACACCATCCCGGATATCGAGCATTATCGTCTCATATAACATGTAAAGCGACCTTTCTACTTTGGCTGACTTTACAACATTGCTCAAAGGAGCTGAATAATAAAGGATGTTTTGACTTTTTTTGGAACCCAGGCGTGGGGAAGTATGGAAAGGTCGCCACTGAAGGCAACCTTTCACATTTCAGATACTGTGTGTTTAACCGGCCTTGGCGAGATTACCTTGAAGATACTTGACCTGGTTCCGTCCGGCGGCTTTCGCAGAATAAAGCGCCTCGTCAGCACGATTGAGAAAGGTCATGACGTCTTCCCTTGGCGTATAGAGTGCGACGCCGAAGGACATGGTGACCTTTCCAACGTCCTCGCCAGTAGATCGCTTGACTAATTTTTTTGAGGAAACAGCCATTCTTAAATCATTGGCGATATCCACCGCCTCATTGAGTTCAATATTGGGAAATATAATCCCAAACTCTTCACCGCCATAACGGGCTGCTTTGGCGGTTCTGCCTGCACCCTTTTCCAATGTCATTGCTACGAGTTTAATCACCTGGTCTCCAAATGGATGTCCATGGGTATCATTAAAACTTTTGAAATGGTCAATGTCAGCCATGACAAGACATAAGTTTTGGCCGGTCTCCGTAGCCGAGGTCGCTGCCTTCGCAAGTTCTTCGTCAAAGGCTTTGCGGTTGGCAATACCGGTCAGTGTATCGATAAGGGCTTCCTGCTGAACTTCCTTCAGCAACTTCCGTAAATCAGATATTTCTTTTGAGGCATCGTCCAGACTGTTGTTCAGTGTTTTTGCATTTTCCGTCATAGTATTTGTCTGGCTGACAATTTCACCAACAACATCCTGCAATTCTGTAACGCTATATCCATCTGCTTTCGTCGCAAAATCAGAAAGCTGTTCGCCGTAATTGGCGAAATCGTTAGTCGTCGTGTTTAGATTGCCGATAACCTTGTCCATTGATTGTTGAACCAGACGGTTCGTTTCGCGAATGGCGGCACCTTCTTTCTCGAAGGTGAAGAAGTCGCTGAAGACTTTCTTTGCCATTTTTTCCGTAAATTTACCGTCCTTCGCAAGCATCTCATTGATTGTCCTCACCAGATCCGGGTTGGACTCATTGAGATACTCATACCAAATGGTAAAATTCTGAGGGACCTGACGTATGCGCTGTTCTTTCAGCAACGTCATAGTCTTCTCGGCATTCGAGCACGCCTGATCAAATGTCTCTGTCTTCGTCACAAGTATTACCTTAAACAATAGTTACAGCAAATTTTGCTAAAATAGATTGTGCCAAAAAACAGTATTTTGATTACGAATTCGTTAATATTTTGGCTTATTGCCTATAGTATTACTTATAATTCAAATAGTGTGATATATTAGGCTAAAATAAGACCTAAATCCCTAAATAGGTGTGTTTTATGTCTTCATTTTCTAACAAGGATGATGAATCGCCCGCCCAAACAATTCGTCCTTTTTCGATGATATAATGGCGATCTGCAATGGCACAGAGCGCCTTAATATTCTTGTCAATCACCAGAATGGATTGCCCTTCCTGTTTGAGGCCTGAAAGGCAATCCCAGATTTCTGCGCGGATAAGCGGCGCGAGGCCCTCTGTTGCTTCATCAAGAATAAGCAGGTCAGGGTTTGTCATCAACGCCCGGGCGATAGCGAGCATTTGCTGCTCTCCGCCTGATAATTGGTTACCCATGCTAGAGCGACGCTCGCGCAATTTGGGAAACAGATGCAGAGTATTGTCTAATGTCCAGGCCGCTTTTCCTGAAGAGCCGATAAAAGCCGTTGCAACAAGATTTTCCTCAACGGAGAGATTTGGAGAAATCATCCGTCCTTCCGGGACGAGGCCAATTCCGAGGCGGGCAATTTTATACGGTGGAAATGAAGTGATTTTCGTGTCTTTAAATGAGATTTCACCGTTCTTTGCTGCGGTAAGTCCCATGACAGAACGGATGGTGGTTGTTTTGCCCATACCGTTGCGGCCCATTAAGGTAACAACTTCCCCCTCCCGAATGGTCATGGAAAGCGAATGGAGAACCTGGCTCTGGCCATAAAATGTATCGATACTGCGGATATCCAACATACGCTATGCCTCCTCACCCAGATAGGCATCGCGAACGTCCGCATTGTTCCGGATTTCTGTCGGCGTCCCCGTTGCTATGGCACGGCCATAGACAAGAACCGTGATACGGTCGGCCAATGTAAAGACCACATCCATGTCATGCTCAATCAGAAGAATGGTTACCTTGCTTTTAAGGTCTTGCAATATGGTCATCAGTTTGCCGCTGTCCTCAACGGACATACCGGCCATGGGCTCATCCAGAAGTAGCAGTTTTGGGTTGCTGGCGAGAGCCATGGCGATTTCCAGCTGTCGCTGCTCCCCATGGCTGAGGGCGGCGACAGGGGTGTTTTTGCGTGCTTCCAGGCCAATTCTTTGTAGTATTGCGCAGGCGGGCTCGACGAGATCAGCAACTTCAGTTGCCCTTTTCCAGAAACGGAAGGAATGACCGCTATGGGCCTGGACGGCAAGGAGGACGTTCTCCAGCACCGTAAAATCCGGGAACAGACTCGTAATCTGAAATGAGCGGGCGATTCCGAGGTGCGAGCGGGCAGGCTCTGAATATCTTTCAATATTTTTATCAGCCAGAATGACAGATCCGCTGTCAGAGGAAATTTCGCCCGTCAACTGCTTGACAAGAGTAGTTTTCCCAGCGCCGTTGGGGCCGATAATGGCATGAAGCTCACCTTCATGAAGGGAAAAGGATAGATCGTCTGTTGCCAGCAAGCCGCCATAACGTTTGACCATGTTTTCAACAACGAGAAGATCATTTGTCATGCACGGCGTTCCTCTCTAGGAAGAAAGCTATCTATTCCATTCCGGGCATAGAGGACGATAACAATGAGGAGAGGTCCAAAAATCAGCTGCCAATATTCCCCGACCCGCAATCCGCCAATGGTTAAAGGGATCGAGGACAGCAATTCTTCAAGAAAGAGAAAAGCAACGGCGCCATAAACGGGCCCGAACAAACTGCTGATGCCGCCCAGTACAATCATAATGATGAGATCGCCGGAGCGCGTCCAGTGCATCATGTCCGGGCTTACGAAGTCATTGAGGTTCGCCATCAGGAAACCTGCATATCCGGCGATTGATCCAGCAATAACGAAGGCTGCAAGACGATATTTATAAGGCGAAAAGCCGATGGATCGCATCCGGGCCTCGTTGGATTTTGTTCCTCTGATAACAGCGCCAAACTGAGATCCGATTAAGCGATGCAGACCATAAAGCACGATCAGCAGAGACACAAATATCAGGTAGTAGAGGCTTTTCTCATCGCTCATATCGATGAGGCCCAGCATATCGCTTCGTTCATAAATAGTCAGGCCATCGTCGGCACCATAAATTTCAACACCGACAGCAGTAAAATACAACATCTGTGAGAAGGCCATGGTAATCATGATGAAATAGACACCGCGAGTTCTAAGACTGATGAGGCCGATAACAAGAGCAATAAGGGCCGAGCCAAAAATGGCCGCTAATACTTGAATATACCCATTGAGCATCCAGTCAATGCCATCTTCGAAGGCGTGAAACGCACCGATACCAACCATATAAGCGCCGACACCGATATAGGCTGCGTGACCAAAACTAACCATGCCGCCATAGCCGATGAGCAGGTTAAGGCTAAGGGCAGCAATGGCAAGGATCAAAACCCGCGATAAAAGCCCTGTATAAAAACTGTCACCAAGCCATTCCGCGATGAGTGGCGCGGCAGCGAGAGCTATCAGAAGGCCGGCATTGACCATAAAGCGGGGGGAGGGGTTCATCCACTAGCTCCCCGAGGCGGAAACAGTCCTTGCGGTCTGATAGCAAGAACAAGCGCCATTAGAATATAGATCAGCATGGAAGAAATGGCTGGTGCCGCGGTTGCCGCATTCGCTTCGCTGAAAAATAGTTCGAGTAGTTCTGGAAGGAAAGACCGTCCGACAGTATCAATAAGCCCGACGATGATGGCGGCAATAAAAGCACCCTTGATCGATCCGATACCGCCGATGACAATAACCACAAGCGCCAAGATCAGGATTCCATCGCCCATACCAATCTCGACGGACAGGATGGGACCGGCCATTAATCCGGCAAGGCCTGCCAATACGGCACCAAGACCGAATACCAAAGTGAACAACAGGCGAATGTTAATCCCAAGTGCCCCGATTGTTTCCCGGTTACTGGCACCGGCGCGGATCAACATACCGAGTTTTGTTCGGGAAACAATTAAATACAGTAACCCGGCCACCAACAATCCTATAAGGATAATGGCGATACGATATGTAGGATATGGGACGCCGGGGAAAATCTCAACCGTCGTATTCAGAAGAGCTGGAAGCGGGATGTCAAGACCGATAGGGCCCCATACCAGCCGAACAAATTCATTGAAGAACAGGATCAGGCCAAAAGTCGCGAGCACCTGGTCCAGATGATCACGGGCATAGAGATTGCGCAAAGCAATTACCTCTACCAGCAAGCCAAGGATAAAGGTCGCCAGGAGCGCCAATAACGCGCCCAGCAGAAAACTATCTGTCCAGGCGGTGAAGGTTGCACAAAAGTAGGCTCCCATCATGTAAAGCGAACCATGGGCCAGATTGATCAGATCCATGATCCCGAATACAAGGGTTAGGCCTGCCGCCAAGAGGAACAGAAGGATTCCAAGTTGGAAACCATTCAGCACCTGCTCCAAAAACAGCAGCCAGTTCATTTAATCACCCAGATATAAAGAAAAGGACCAAAGATAGCTTGTTAGATTAGGCGCGCGGTCTTGAACGACTACGCGCCTAATCCAATTAAAAAGAAAACCCGTTATGTCGTTACCAGGTCATTTTGCATTCGTCGACGTAGCTATCCTGATGGTTCTCATAGACGGTATCGACGATCTTGTTTGTATAGACGCCTGCATCGTCCTTTCCGACCTGCCTCAAATAGAAATTCTGGATCGGCATATGATTTTTACCATACTTAAAGTTACCGCGAATACTGTTAAACTCAGCAGCGCGTAGGGCGGTGCGGACGGCATTCCGATCGCTGATGTCACCACCCACTTTTTCGACGGCGCTATCGATCAACATGATGGAGTCGTAGGATTGTGCGGCATAGTGGCTAGGATAGTGGCCGTATTTTGCCTTGAAGTCACCCACGAACTTCTTGTTGGTGGGATTGTCCATATCCGGTGACCAGAACATGGTGTTCAGACTGCCGTCGGCCAGGTCTCCAACCCGTGGAAGGCTGATGCTATCGACCGTGAAAACAGTGTAAAGCGGGACGGACTTGGCGAGCTCAGCTTGAGAATACTGCTTCATGAATTGAGCACCATGTTTGCCAGGATAGAACACAAACAGGGCATCAGGTTTGGCGGCACGTACTTTCGCAAGCTCAGCGGAGAAGTCGAGCTGCCCCGGGAATTTGGTCATATCCTTACCGGCGATCTTACCTTTGAACGTCCGTTCAACACCGGTAACCATATTTTTACCGGCAGCATAATTGGGCGCCATAATATAGAGGTTCTTAATCCCGCGCTGGTTCAAAACTTCTCCCATAGCCATAGGCGTTTGGTCGTTCTGCCAGGACGTGGAAAAGAAATTTTCGTTACATAACTTACCAGCAACAGGACTTGGGCCCGCATTGGAGCTGATCAGGAACTTGTCGTTATCAACAACGCTTTTGTAGGATGCCATCAGAACATGGCTCCAGATAAATCCAGCGACGAAATCAACATCGTCTTTTTTGACAAGCTTGTCGGTTTTCTGTTTGCCGATTTCCGGCTTGAAACCATCATCTTCATAGATGACCTCGATATCCTTACCGGCCATCTTGCCACCAAGATGCTCGACCGCAAGATCCACGGCATCGCGCATGTCTTTCCCGATGGCGCCAGCACCTGTTGATAATGTTGTTACAAAGCCGATTTTGATATTGTCTGCTGCGCTCGCAAGGCCGGGGGCACTAAGAAGCGCCACTGCCGATACGAGGCTGATAAATTTCCTGTTCACGATGAGTCCTCCCTCTGCTGTCATGGATAACCGAAAAGGTTCCCAATTAATTAAGCAGCGAGTAGCTTAGATATTTTTGGCGTAAGAGCAATGGGATTGTTTAAGTAAACTAGGGGTTCATTGATGCAAATCAACGTAATCATGGATATTTTAGCATTTCAGGATGTTCCTGAAACCGATACTACCATGATTAGTTGAAGGCCTTGAAGGTGATCATCGTGAAGGTGTCTTTGATATGCTGCAAACTTTGTATCTGCTCATTGACGAAATGCCCAATATCCTGATCATCTGCAAGATAGCATTTCATCATCAAATCATATTGGCCAGAGATGGAATAAACCTCCGAGACCTGTTCGACATTCTCCACAGCTTCCGCTGCTACATCATAGGCCCGGCCAAGTTCGCATTTCACCATGACAAAGATTGTTTTCACGGGTTACTTTCCTTACTTGACCGCCGATTTCCGAAAGGGAATCTTGAAAAAGGCGGGGACGTTGTCTCCAAGGCCGAGAACGGGAGTTTCATCATCGCGGTTATACCGTGAGCGACGAGGATTCTGGGCTTGAGCAGGCTTATCCGCAGTACTGGGCTTTTTTGAAGCTACGGGCCGTTTTTCCCGCGGCGGTGTCTCTTCGCGTTTGGCGTTCGAGGATCTACTTCTTGACCGGCTGCTGCGAGGGGCCCGGTTTGAATTTTTATCCCGCGCTTCTATCTCTGAGGCTTCCTCGGCAATTTCATCCATCCCGTCGAGCTTAATTGCCGGAATTTCCTTACCGATTAGTTTGTAGATAGCGTCCAGATATTTACCATCTGATTTTGTGGCAATGGAATAGGCATGACCTTCCTGTCCGGCGCGTCCTGTGCGGCCAATGCGATGGATATAGTCTTCTGCATGGGAGGGCACATCGAAATTGAACACGTGACTTACGGAATTAACATCAATACCGCGCGCTGCCACATCAGAGCAGACAAGCAACGTAATCTCGCCGTCTTTAAATTTCGCCAAAGTCTCCATTCGATGGCTCTGGCTCATGTCGCCATGAAGGGCACCGGCATTAAAGCCGTGCTTGACCAAGGAACCATGAAGAATATCAACATCCTTTTTTCGATTGCAGAATATAAAGGCGGTTTTGACGGCCTCTTTCTTCAACAGCTTGCGAATGGCGGGGCGTTTTTCAGATTTTTGAACTGTCAGCAGGCCTTGGGTGACCGTTGCTGCCGTTGCTGTCGGTGCGGATACAGCCACTTCTTTCGGGTTCATCAGGAATTTATCAGCAAGTTTTCGCATATCTTTCGACATGGTGGCCGAGAAAAACAACGTCTGGCGAAGCGGCGGCATCAAGGAAACAATACGTTCAACATCGGGGATAAAGCCCATATCCATCATCCGGTCGGCTTCATCGATCACCAGGGTCTTTACCCCATTTAGCAGCACTTTGCCGCGTTCGAAATGATCAAGCAGGCGACCTGGCGTCGCGATGAGAACATCGACACCCTTGTCGAGTTTAGATTCTTGGTCAGAAAAAGAGACACCGCCGATTAGCAATGCCATGGAAAGATTGCTGTATTTTCCGTAATTTTCGAAGTTCTCTGCAACCTGTGCTGCGAGTTCGCGCGTGGGTTCGAGGATCAGGGACCGGGGCATCCGTGCCTTGGCCTGGCCAGAGGCAAGGATATCAATCATCGGAAGCGTAAAGCCTGCTGTTTTACCTGTGCCCGTCTGTGCTGTTCCCAGAACATCCCGTCCCATGAGTACATAAGGGATGGCTTTTTCCTGGATGGGAGTGGGGGTGTCATAACCTGAATCCCCGACTGCTTTCAAAACTTCCGGGCTCAGCCCGAGATCTGCAAATTTCATATAAAAAGGACTACCGTCAAAAAAGTATAAAATGAACGTAAAACACAGCGCAATCTAGTGATATACGGCGCTCTGTCAAACTTTTCCTGCGTTTTTGCTAATAAAACAAAGAGAAAACCGCATTTCTTCATCTAAATTGCGGAATTTCAAGATATCAGTTCTCAAACGGTTGCTAAACCGCTAAAACTAAAAGGCTCCTAACACAAGGAATCGCAGTTACTATAGCATAAATATGGTTGAAATGACAGAAAAACCTTCCCTCGTTCTGGTCCCGGGTTTGCTTTGTACCGCGGATCTGTGGCGCGATCAGATCGCCGCCTTCGAAAGTGAATACGATATTATGGTGGCGGATCACACGCAGGATGATCGCATGCCAGCCATTGCCGAACGCCTGTTGGCGGCCGCACCGCCGAAATTTGCGCTCGCAGGGCTTTCCATGGGCGGATATATTGCACTGGAAGTCATGCGGCAGGCTCCAGAGCGGGTGACACACCTGGCTATTATGGATTCTCGTCCGATTGCCGATACGCCGGAAGAAAATAAAAGCCGCCAGGATTTCATCAAACTTGCGGAACGGGGAACGACCTTCAAAGGGGTGACGGAAAACTTGCTTCCCATTTTGATACATCCGTCCAGAATGCAGGATGACGAGTTAAAGAACCGCATTTACAAAATGGCGGATGATATTGGAAAAGAAGCATTTATTCGGCAGGAACTGGCACTGTTAAATCGTGAACCACTGGTTGATAGCCTTCAGAATATTACCTGCCCAACATTGGTGCTTTGCGGTGCTGAAGATAAATTGATTCCGGCGTTTATCCAGCAGGAAATGGCCATCGAAATTTCAACGGCGACATTTGAAGAAATTTCCCTCTGCGGACATTTGCCGACCATGGAAGCGCCGGAGAAAGTGATCGAACATATGCGGGCGTGGCTTAATCGGTCTGAAACGCTGGTTACCTAAACATCAATATCTTCAACAAAGCGGGCGTTTTCCTGAATAAAGGAGAAACGAAGCTCAGGCTTCTTGCCCATCAGGCTTTCGACCCGGTCAGCGGTTTCCCCAAATTCCTCCATGGGAACCTCAACCTTTAAAAGGACGCGGTTCGTCGGGTTCATAGTGGTTTCCTTCAGCTGTGCTGGAGGCATTTCCCCGAGGCCCTTGAAGCGGCTGATATCGATTTTTCCGCGCCCTGAAAACTCGCTTTCCATGAGCTTGTCTTTATCAACGTCATCCATGGCATAGAGGGTCTTGCCGCCTTGTGAGATGCGATAGAGCGGTGGTTGCGCCAGATACAGATGGCCGTCCGTAATCAGGGGACGCATTTCCTTGTAAAAGAACGTCATCAGGAGTGAGGCGATATGGGCGCCGTCGACGTCCGCATCGGTCATGATGATGACCTTATCGTAGCGAAGGTCTTCGTTACGGTATTTCTCCCCAAGACCACACCCCAATGCCTGGACCAGGTCTTTCAGTTCCTGATTAGCCTTGATCTTATCTGCACCTGCGGAAGCGACGTTGAGGATTTTACCGCGAAGCGGGAGGATCGCCTGGGTCTTGCGATTGCGGCCCTGCTTGGCCGATCCACCGGCACTATCGCCCTCAACAATAAATATTTCGGTTCCATCACGGCCATTCTGACTGCAATCGGCGAGCTTGCCGGGAAGCCGTAAACGGCTGGTGGCAGTTTTTCTGCTGGTTTCCTTTTCCTGACGGCGGCGCAGTCGTTCTTCGGATTTTTCAACAATCCAACCCAGCAGATTATTGGCCTGATCCGGCGCAGCGGCTAGCCAGTTATCGAAATGATCCTTGACCGCAAGATCAACAAGGCGGCTAGCCTCGGTCGTCGTCAGCTTTTCCTTAGTTTGCCCCTGAAACTGCGGTTCTGGAATAAAGACGGAAAGAACGGCGCAGGCACCTGACAGAATATCGTCCGCGGTTATCTGTGATGCTTTCTTGTTATTGATCAGCTCGCCATAGGCCTTTAAGCCCCGCAGTAAGGCCCCGCGAAAGCCAAGTTCATGGGTGCCGCCTTCCGGCGTTGGCACTGTGTTACAGTAGGAATTGAGGAATGCCGCGTTGTCGGCGGGCCAGCTGATGGCCCATTCCACACGGCCTTTGTCACCATCTAATTCAATGCGACCTGCGAAAGGCTCTTGTGTGACGGTCTGACGGCCAGATAGCGACGCACTCAGGAAATCCTGAAGGCCGCCTGGGAAATGCAGGGTGGCTTCCTCCGGTGTTTCATCCTTGATCAGTTCCGGTGCGGCTTTCCAGCGGATTTCAACGCCGCGGAACAGATAGGCCTTCGATCGGACCATTTTATACAACTTTGCCGGACGTAAAGCCGTTCCTGCTTCAAAAATCTCCGGATCGGGGTGGAACTGAATGCTGGTCCCTCGGCGATTAGGGGCGGCGCCAACTTTTTCCAGCCGCGTCGTCGGTAGGCCCCGTGAATATTCCTGTCGCCAAAGTTCTTTTTCCCGTGCGACTTCAACTGTCATGCGGTCGGAAAGGGCATTCACAACCGATACGCCAACACCATGCAGACCGCCAGCCGTATGATAAACCTTGTTGGAGAATTTTCCGCCGGAATGCAAGGTTGTCAGGATAACTTCCAGCGCAGATTTATCCTTATACTTTGGATGGCGGTCAATAGGAATTCCACGTCCATTGTCCTTGATTGCGAGAGAGCCATCGGCCATGAGTTCCACATCGATGCGGGTTGCGAAACCGGCAACGGCCTCGTCCATGGAATTATCAAGAACTTCTGCGGCAAGATGGTGCCGCGCTCGCTCATCCGTGCCGCCGATATACATGCCGGGCCGCATGCGTACAGGCTCCAGTCCTTCAAGGACTTCAATATCCTTGGCAGAATATTCTTGGCTTTCGGATTTAGGCTGCTGAAACAGATCGGACATTGGGGTAATTCACTAACTACAATGGTCAATATTGGCATAAAAAATTATGGTCTCGGTGCGCCGAAACAGTATAAGTTATACTCTCAAACCAGTGAGTATAGGAAGTCAAAAGATTATGCCAGATCAATTCCGCGACCCGATTATCAGAACCGCCCCGCAACCTCGCGATTGCAACAATAATGGTGATATTTTTGGAGGTTGGGTGCTCTCGCAAATGGATATTGCGGGCGGGGTTACGGCGGCCCGACGTGCCAAAGGCAGAGTGGTGACCGTCGCTGTAGAAGCCATGACCTTTCATGAGCCGATCAAGGTGGGCGATGTGGTAAGTATCTACGGGGAAGTATCGCGGGTCGGGCGTACATCCATGGATATCAGGCTCACAACCATCGTTGAGCGCAAATTGGATGCTGAGGAAATAAAAGTCACCGAGGGGACATATGTTTTTGTCGCCATCGATGAGGAAGGGCGGCCAAGACTTGTTGACGGCTAGCCTCACGTGAGAGCAGGTGCTGTAATGAAAAAGGCTGCTGATTTCTCAGCAGCCTTTTTGTTCTCAGCGGGATGGGGTATCAGACGCTGAAATACATATCGAACTCGATCGGATGTGGGGCATGTTCGAAGGCAAACACTTCTTCCCATTTCATGGAAAGGTAGCCGTCGATCATATCGTCGGTGAAGACGCCGCCTTTTTTCAGGAATTCACGGTCTGCATCGAGGCTTTCAAGCGCTTCGCGCAAAGATCCGCAAACCGTCGGGATGTCTTTGAGTTCCTCCGGCGGCAAATCGTAGAGATCCTTGTCCATGGCATCGCCCGGATGGATTTTATTCTGGATACCGTCAAGACCCGCCATCATCATTGCTGCAAAGGCGAGATATGGGTTCGCCGTGCAATCGGGGAAGCGGATTTCAACGCGCTTGCCGTTCGGGCTTGGAGAGTAGGGAATCCGGCAAGAGGCTGACCGGTTGCGGGCTGAGTAAGCCAGCAAAACCGGGGCTTCAAATCCTGGGATCAAACGTTTGTAGGAATTCGTTCCGGCATTGGTGAAGGCGTTGATGGCCTTCGCATGCTTGATGATCCCGCCGATATAGAAAAGCGCGGTTTCAGATAGATCCGCATAACCGGAGCCCGCAAATACTGGCTTGCCGCCTTTCCAGATTGACTGATGGGTGTGCATACCTGAGCCATTATCACCAGAAACCGGTTTCGGCATAAAGGTCGCTGTCTTGCCATAAGCATGGGCCACATTATGAATAACATATTTCTGCTTCTGCATTTCATCGGCAGCCAGCACAAGTGTGTTGAATTTCATGCCAAGCTCATGCTGGCTCGGGGCCACTTCATGATGGTGTTTTTCAACGGAAAGACCCATTTCCTTGCAGACTGAGACCATTTCGCTGCGGATGTCTGCACCGCTGTCCGTTGGCTGAACCGGGAAGTAACCGCCTTTGACGCCCGGACGGTGACCTGTGTTGCCGCCATCAATTTCTTCGCCAGACATATGAGGGGCTTCAACATCACCAAGCTTGTAGAACGTATGATGGCTGTCGTTGGCGAACTGGACATCATCAAACATGAAGAATTCAGCTTCCGGGCCAACATAGACCGTATCGCCAATACCTGTACTGGCCAGGAACGCCTCGGCTTTTTTGGCGACAGAGCGCGGATCACGTTCGTAGCTTTCACCACTTAAAGGATCAAGAATATCGCAGAACAGGATCAAGGTGGAGCGGGCCGCAAACGGGTCCATCACAGCTGTCGAAGGATCCGGCATCAAGGTCATGTCGGATTCGTTGATGGCTTTCCAGCCAGTGATGGACGAGCCATCAAACATCACGCCGTCCTCGAACATATCCTCGTCGACAACATCCACATGCATGGCAAGATGCTGCCATTTTCCTTTGGGGTCGGTAAAACGAAGGTCTACATACTCGACTTCGTTTTCCTTGATCAATTCAAGAACTTTAGCAACCATGATACGTCTCTCTAGTTTGTAAAATAATATCGTAGAATGCGCTTCGTCTTCGCTGGCGACGAGGCGCGGTGTTAGATGGCGTCCGGTCCTCGTTCACTGGTCCGAATGCGAATGACTTCTTCAACGGAGGAAACGAAAATCTTGCCATCGCCGATCCGCCCGGTTCGCGCGGCCTCTTCAATGGCTTCGATGGCGCGTTCCACAAGTTCATCTTCAAGAACGATTTCGATTTTAACCTTGGGTAGGAAATCCACTACATATTCAGCGCCCCGGTAAAGCTCGGTATGGCCTTTCTGACGGCCAAAGCCCTTGGCTTCCGTAACAGTAATACCCTGCAGCCCGACTTCATGAAGGGCTTCCTTCACTTCGTCCAACTTGAATGGCTTTATAATCGCTTCAATTTTTTTCATCGGGCAGGTCTCACGTCTGTGTAATGACTGTTCCAGAATAACTTCACTTCTTCTTCGCTCATTCTATAGCACGAGCCGTGCCAGAATTAGCAATAAATTGGTGTGCAGATTCTGGCCATAAAAACTGCGGGTTTCCAGCGTCAAATTATGTGGGAGATAATTGTGGTCAAAATTTGAGTGCTTAAAAAATAGGCAAGCGACTAAATATTAGTCATCTTTAACTTTGCGGAGCTTATACAAACCCTTAAAGTCATTGGGATCCGCAATTTCCCCCTTGCGAATGATATGAAGACGACCATTGCGGGCCAGATAAATTGCCTGCTGACGAACTGCGTTCATATATTTGCGCCAGATATCCTTAGGCGCTGTCGGCTTCGCCCGGTCTGTAGCAATTGCCTGCGCAATAGCTTGCGGAGAAATATCACTGCCGCCGTCGACAGCGCGCAGAATATAGCCGATCACGGGATCATCCTGACCTTCTTCCTTGGCTACATCTTCCGAGGTTTCTGAAGTCTTGTCGCTATCCGCCATAAAGATCACCGCTAATAGAGGGGAAAACGTGCTTTTAAGCGGGCGGGTGTCAAATTGCAAGTTATCAAAATCCGATTGAGCAGGTCCCGATGTTGTGCTGCTGCGAAAGATCCGAAACTTGCGACCCTGTGCAGTTGCCGTGCCTTAGACACTTGCTATGGTAAGAAAACTATATATTAAAAACAATTGACTCAAATTTTATATAAATCATACAATTCTCATCATGCGAGCGCGTTTGTGTAAGATCGGGTAGTTCTATTCATCTCAGTGAGTAATTGAATTCCACGTAAATACCTAATTATGCTAAAATTATGGGGGCTTTACAAAATGAATATCAAACAGTTTGTGAGTAGCACGTTATTCTCCGGGGTGGATTTCGGCGTCTCAAAACTACCTTGGCTAGGATTTTTACTCGCCGTTCCCATTAAAATCATTTTTCCCAAGATGGGGTATGAGAAATTCAACAATACGGGAATGAGTTCTAAGTCGTTTTTCGCGATTTATGTATTTGGCGTAGTGATCTGTTTCGGGATACAGGCTTTACTTGCGTTTACGTCCGAGAAATTTCTCCCAAATGGGGATAATAATAGACTACAATTTCTGGAAGATGGCTGGAATATGTTTAATTACATCGTCGTCGTCCCATTATATTTAGTTGTAGGAACTGGTTTTATAAACTCCCTGTTCTCCCTAAAAGGGAGGATGGGATCGATAGCTGGCTTCGATGTCGAGGATTCTGGAAAGCCTTATCTTTCAGGGTTATTGGCATTTGGCGCAATAATAGTGATTTTGATATTTGCTCAAGCGCAATATGCGTTTGATGTTCAAAGAAGTACGAAACTTTTCTGGTTTCATGGGCAAGAGATTGGCGCACCTTTCGATTTTGGTGGATATGCCTACCTCTTAATAAATGCGATTCTAAACACATTTGTTATCGTTGTAGCCTTATTGCATCTTGAATTGTTTAGATGGTCGTCGAACATTGTGAAGGCGATTAAATCCAGCGCAAACCTTGAGGCTGCATCTGCTGAAAATAACTTCTGGCAAAGTGATGATAAGGTGAAAGAAGTGTTTGCTCCTTTTACAGAAACTGCCATTTGGTCCAAGGCTTTCGCAGGCACATTGGCTGTCAATATGTACACTTGGAAAGAAAGCGGCCTTAACACGGACGGCGACAATCAAAATACGCTTTTTGTGAATGTTGTCTTTCTCTTGTTCGTCGTGCTGGCGTTGTGGGTTGTTTCGTTGCCGCGATATCGTATTCAGTACGAGATTTTCAAGTTTCGCAGAAAAATGGGAATTCATGAATATAAGGATATCCGAATGCCTTGGACGATAGGATGGTCGGTGTTCGTCGATGTATTCCTCCTCGCTTTTTTGTCTACCGCTGTGTTTGGGAATAAATACGAAGAGTTCTTTAGACAGTTTTTTAGTTCCATCAGCGGTCCGTAATCGGCCGTTTGCTCGCTACTAATCGGTGCAAGGTTAGTGTTGATTAATAATGCGGTGGCTTTTGATCGCTTTCGCCGGAGGGGAGGGCGTCTTCGAGGGTGACGATGCGGTCACTGGCCTTGATGAGCCGGCGTTTCAGCTTTTCGATCTCGTCCCATTGGCGGCTGACCATCTCGCTGAGATCATTGACTGTCTGTTCCTGATCCATGAATTTAAGCTCAAGATCATTTAACCGTTTATCTGTCATGCCGAAACTCCGTTCGTCGCAAGATATTGCTCAAATCTGTCCATGGCCCGCTCGATATTTTCCGTTGAATTGGCATAGGAGAAGCGGATATAGCCTTCGCCTTCGGCGCCGAAACTTGTTCCGGCGATGGTGGCGACGCCTTCGGATTGAAGTAACCCGTTTTGCAGTTCCCGCGATGTGAGACCGACCCCGGTGATATTGGGAAAAGCATAGAATGCGCCTTTAGGTAAAACGCAGCTGACGCCAGGCAGCGCGTTCAAGCGATCATGGATCAGCAGACGGCGGGCATCAAACGCGGACATCATCTTATCCACGGAGTTTTGATCCCCTTGCAATGCTTCAATACCCGCATATTGCGCCGCCGCATTAACACAGGAATGATAATTGACACAAAGCCGCTGGGCGTGAGGGATAAGGGCATTCGGCCATAGTCCCCAGCCCATGCGCCAACCCGTCATGGCATAGGTTTTCGACCAGCCATCCAGAATGATCAGTCGTTCCCGCAAGGCGTCAAACTCCAGCATACTGACATGACCTTCACCGTCATAGGTCATGCGGCTGTAGATCTCGTCGGAGAGAATATAAACATCGGGAAAGCGTTCCAGTCCTTCAGCGAGTTTGCTAAGTTCTGCAGCTGCGACAACCCCGCCGGTCGGGTTCGCCGGCGTATTGAGAATAATCAGGCGGGTGCGGTCTGTTATTTGCGAAAGCACTTGCTCTGCATCAAAGGAGAAGCCGTTTTCTTCCAGCAGCCGGATAGGGACGGGGGTAGCCCCCGAGTAACGGATCATGCTTTCATAAATTGGAAAGCCCGGGTTGGGATACATGATCTCGGCGCCGTCTTCGCCAAACATTTCAATGGCAAAGGCCATGGTAACCTTACCGCCCGGTACCACGATAATATTGTTAGGATCAATCGTTACGCCTCGGTATTTTTCAATATCAGTGGCGACAGCTTCCCGGAGTTCCGGGATGCCATTGGCAGCAGTGTAGCCATGATGGCCATCTTTAAGTGCCTTTATCCCGGCTTCGACGATATTATCTGGCGTTGGAAAATCGGGCTGCCCAATACCAAGGTTGATAATGTCCATTCCATCTGCCGCCAGCGCGTTTGCTCGTGCCAGAACGTCAAATGCGGTCTCGGTCCCGAGCCGTGACATTTTCTCCGATATTCCCATCTGCGTCCTTCCAGCATCCAGTGTTTAGTGCCCGCAAGATATGCCTGCCCAAGGTGCGGGAGCAAGCGAAGAATGAAAATGCGGGAAGGAGGTACGGTTTCGCTTGAATTTGAAGGGGGTGAATGCGTAACTATTGCTCATAAAAAAAGTACCGATTAAGAAACAGAGGCAAAGATGAAGGCTCCTAACGAAAACTTAAGCGCTTTTGGCACAACCATTTTTGAGGTGATGTCGAAACTGGCCATCGAGCATGGTGCCATTAATCTTGGGCAGGGTTTTCCTGATGAGGATGGCCCGGAAGACATTCGCGCTGTCGCCGCCCGTGCCGCTGAAGAAGGCCCTAACCAGTATCCGCCGATGATGGGAATGCCGGAACTGCGGCAGGCCGTTGCAGATCATGATTTCCGCTTTTACGGCCTCAGCGGCAACTGGGAAAGCAATGTACTGGTAACATCCGGGGCAACAGAGGCTTTGGCGGCGAGCCTGCTTGGCCTGATTAATCCCGGTGACGAGGTTGTCCTGTTCGAGCCGCTTTATGATTGCTATCTACCCTTGGTAAAAATGGCCGGAGGCATACCGAAGTTTGTCCGCCTTGATCCGCCAAATTGGGAAATCGATCCGGAACGGCTTGCATCGGCTTTTAGTGAAAAAACCAAGCTGGTGCTTCTGAACAACCCCATGAACCCGACAGGAAAAGTATTCTCGCTTGCGGAACTGGAAGCACTCGCGGATCTGGTTCTGAAATATGACGCCTACGCCGTTTGTGACGAAGTTTATGAGCATATTATTTTCGGGAAGAAGAAACATAATCCGCTGGTAGCGATCCCCGGTATGGGTGATAGGACATTGCGCATTGCCTCCGCCGGCAAAACCTTTTCCCTAACGGGATGGAAAGTGGGATATCTGACCGGGGCGGCGAATATGATTGCACCTGTTGCAAAGGCCCATCAGTTCCTGACCTTCACTACGCCGCCAAATTTGCAAAAGGCCGTGGCCTTCGGGCTCGGCAAGGACGATACATACTACGAGGGTCTTAAAGATAGTATGCAGGCCAAGCGAGACCTCTTCCGCGATGGTCTGGAAGGCATTGGTTTCAAGACGGCGGACTGCGATGGTACTTATTTCCTCAATGCCGATATTACCAGCGCCGGCTTTGATGGCACAGACGAAGAATTCTGCCGCCTGATCACCACAGAGGCCGGTGTGGCCGCCGTGCCGTTCAGCGCCTTCTATCAGTCTGAGGGTGCCATGAAAAATTTTGCCCGCTTCTGTTTTTGTAAAAAGCCCGACATACTTGAGAATGCAGTTCAAAAACTCGCGGGATTTTTTTCGTAAAATCCGCTAAAGTCCTCTTGACCGGCTTTGGGCAGATCGTTAAACAGATCGCTCACTATGGCGAGCGTAGCTCAGTTGGTTAGAGCGCCTGACTGTGACTCAGGAGGTCGCGGGTTCAACCCCCGTCGCCCGCCCCAAAGTTTAGAAGCCTCGGGACTAATCCTCCTGGGGCTTTTTCTTTCCCCTTTTTCGCCCGAACCACACCTCCACCCGGCGGCGGAGGCGGCGCATATAGGGGCTGTCGGCGGAGAGGATGACGACGCCCAGCGGGATCATCCAGAAGCCGAGGACGGGGAGAAAGCCGAAGATGCCGCCAATAACCAAAGACCAGCCGAGCACGGTTCTGCCAAGTTTGCTTTTGGGGGAGCGGAATATTTTTCTGGCCATACGGGTCTCGGGCTTACTGTAACAACATCCTCATATGAACATAAAGCAGGAGGCGGTCAACCGGTGATGGCTTCCAGCTTTGCCGTCGCATTTTCAAGGCGGGTCATCATGCGGGCCATATCGTTCTTTTTCGGTGCTGCCGACGCAACAGGATAGATACCAGCGGCGAGAACCTTCATAAAACTTGTGATCACCATTTCCATATCCGTCGCCTTCGGCCGCAGGCGGCGGGTGCGGGCGCTATATTCGAGACCACCGTAAAAAATATCGCGAATTACGCTGAGCGGGATGTCGTCACGGATATCCTTGCGGTTTATACCATCGCGGATGACCTGATCGAAGACTTCAACATACGTACGATTAAGTTGATATCCCTTGGTTTTGCGATATTCCTCTGATGTTTTGTCGGGCGTCATGGCGAGCGCAAGGAGAGGCCATTCATCTGAAACCCGTGCGAGATGGAGCCCGGCCAGAAACTCCAGGCGATCATTTGTTGATGACAGTTTTTTTGTGCCGTCAGCGGCGTCTCGGGTCAGGCGGTCATAAAATTCGACGGCGACGGCAAATAGTAGCGCGTTCTTGTTTTCGAAATAGGTATAGACGGAACCTTCGGCAACGCCGGCACGCTTGGCGATATCGGCGATTTTCGTTTTTTCAAACCCGGATTTTCGAAAGATAGTACGGGCAGCGGCGATGATGGCCTGTTCCTTGGCCTCAACTCTCTGTCGCCGGGTTTTCGCCTGCGCGTCTGCCATCATTTTCTCCAAATTGAACTTGACTCATAATATATGAATATGCTTCAATTTCAAGAAAAAACAGGAAGCGGAAAAACATGGCGGAGAACCAGCGATGAACGCATTTACCTCCAAGCTAAATCCCGGCAGCGAGAATTATGAGATCAACCGGCAGGAGATGCTGGCGCTGATGGACAAATATCGTGAGATAAAGTCCCGTGCGGCAACGCTCTCGGAAAAGCGCCGCCCTCGATTTGAGGAGCGGGGCCAACTGACCCCGCGTGAACGTCTCCTGCGCTTGTTGGACCCTGGCATGCCATATCTGGAGTTATACGGTCTCGCCAACTTTCTGGTTGAGACTGATGACCGGGAGAAAGATATTCCAGGCGCCAGTTCACTTGCCGGAATTGGATTTGTAAGCGGCATTCGCTGTCTTGTTTACGTGGATGACAGCGGGATTAATGCAGGGGCATCAACGCAGAAATCAGGACAGAAAATTCGTGCCTGTCTGGATGCGGCGCTGCTGCATAAGCTTCCTGTTGTACATCTAGTGGAAAGCGCCGGGGCCAATCTGATGAAGTATCAGGTGGAATCCTGGGCTAATGGCGGCGGCATCTTCTATCGGCTGGCGTTATTGAGTGCGGCCGGTATCCCGACCATTACTGTGTTGCACGGTCCCGCGACAGCGGGCGGTGCCTATATGCCGGGCATGTCCGATTATGTGATTAGTGTGAAAGGACGCGGCAGAGCGTCTCTTGGCGGCGCAGCGTTGGTACGGGCGGCAACTGGTGAAATTTCAGATGAGGAGGAATTGGCAGGCACGGATATGCATGCGACGGTATCTGGGCTTGTAGAATATACCGCTGAGGATGATGCTCACGGATTGCTCATCGCCCGGCGACTGGTCAAAAAACTGGACTGGAACAAATCCTGTCCTGCACCAAAGCCGAAAGTATTTGCAGAACCAAAATATGATCCAGACCAGATAGCCGGATTGGTGCCTGTTGATTATCGTAAACCCTATGATGTGCGCGAGGTCGTTGCCCGTGTTGTGGATGGATCGGATTTCGAGGATTTTAAGCCTCGCTACGGTGTTTCAACCGTTTGCATGCAGGCGAGCATTATGGGAAATGCCTGCGGCATCATTGGCAATAACGGCCCTATCGATCCGGCGGGCGCGACAAAAGGCGGGCAGTTCTTTCAACTTTGTGATCAGGCAAATATGCCTATCATTTTCCTGAACAATACCACGGGCTATATGGTCGGTAAGGAATATGAGCATGCCGGGATGATCAAGCATGGATCGAAGATGATCCAGGCTGTCTCCAATGTTCGAGTGCCAAAAATTACTTTGTATATAGGCGCGAGCTTTGGGGCAGGGAACTATGGCATGGGCGGCTTTGGGTATGATCCAGAGTTCCTGTTTACCTGGCCCAATGCCCTTACCGGAGTTATGGGCGGAGAGCAGGCGGCACTCACCATGGACCAAGTGGCCCGAGGTGCGGCTGTGCGGCGCGGGCAGGATATTGATGAAGACGCACTTACGGCGCAAAAAGAACGCCTCATCAATCATTTTGATCGGCAGTCCGATGCCTTTTACACCTCTGGCAGAATGCTGGACCAAGGAATTATCGATCCGCGAGATACCCGCAATGTACTGGGGTTCGCATTGGAAACCTGCTGGGAGGCTCGCAATCGAGACGTCAATCCCAATAGTTTTGGGGTGGCAAGGCTATGAGGAAATTTAAAAGTATTCTTATCGCCAATCGCGGCGAAATTGCGGTTCGGGTTATCAGGACGGCCAAGGCGCTCGGCTATCGGACGATTGCAGTCTATTCCGACGCGGATGATGGCGCACCGCATATGAAGCTGGCGGATGATGCCGTTCATATCGGCCCGGCTCCGGTCGGGCAGTCCTATCTTGATATGGATAAAATACTGAGTGCCGCTAAGCAAAGCGGGGCGGAAGCTATTCATCCAGGCTATGGGTTTCTCGCCGAAAACGCCGATTTTGCGCGCGCCGTATCAAAGGCCGGCCTTGTCTTTATCGGCCCGGATGCGGATGCCATCGATATTATGGGGAACAAGGCGGAAGCCAAGCGCCGCATGATTGCCGCAAACGTACCTTGCGTTCCCGGCTATGAGGGTGAAGACCAGTCCGATGAAGCGATGACTAAAGCAGCGAACAATATTGGCTATCCGCTGATGGTAAAAGCAGCGGCAGGTGGCGGCGGGCGTGGTATGCGCCTTGTAGAAAAAGCAGGTGAGTTCCTGGGTGCTTTGGGCACCGCGAAATCCGAAGCTTTGAACGCTTTTGGATCAGATGAAATCATTCTGGAAAAAGCCATCCTTATGCCGAGGCATGTTGAAGTCCAGGTTTTTGCCGATAGTCATGGCACGACAATTCATCTAGGAGAGCGTGATTGCTCCGTTCAGCGGCGCCACCAGAAAGTCGTTGAGGAAGCGCCTTGCCCCGTCATGACCGGGGAATTACGTGCCCAAATGGGCGCGGCGGCCGTTGAAGCGGCTCGCAGTATTAAATATCTTGGGGCGGGCACGGTCGAATTCCTGCTGGATGCTGCTGGACATTTCTATTTCCTCGAGATGAATACCCGCCTACAGGTGGAGCATCCGGTGACGGAAATGATCACGGGGCTTGACCTTGTCGCCCTGCAAATCCGAGTCGCTGAAGGATTAGCACTTGGAATGAACCAGGATGATATCCGGCTCAATGGTCACGCGATGGAAGTTCGTCTCTATGCTGAGGATCCAGCGCAAGATTTTCTGCCTGTAACCGGCCATATCGACTTTTGGCAACCAGCAAATGGCGACGGTGTTCGCATTGATGCCGGGATTGAAACAGGCCAGGAAATTTCACCTTTCTACGATCCTATGGTGGCAAAAGTCGTTGCCTGGGGTGAAGATCGCGATATCGCTCGCCATCGACTGATCAAAGCCTTGAAAGAGACAGCTTTCTTTGGATCGACTACCAATAAAGGCTTCTTGATTAATATTCTGGAAAAGGAAAGCTTCGCCAAAGGCGAGGCAACGACAGCTTTTATAAGTGAAGAATTCAGCGAGGATGATCTCGCCGTCGCGCCACCTGCTATGCTTGAAGCTGCAATGGCGGCAGTGATCCAGTTCGTAACAGAGCGACAAACAGCGTTCGACAACAGCCTTAATGTAAGCCCGAGATTACTTGACTGGTCGAGCGGGGGGCACCTGCAGACCCGATATATCTATGCGTTTGATGAGACAGATATTGATATTCTGGTTATGCCGCAAAGAAATAATCGGTATGTGGTTCTTCACGGCGAGGCCGAAACCCAAATCCAGGTGCAAAGTTGCACAGACAATCACGCCGAACTCGTGGTCGATGGACGTCGGCATTTGGTTCTGTATTCTGCACCGATGCCGGGGCTTCTGGATATCTCTCTTGAAGGACGTAGTTTGTCCTTTCGCAATCAGTTGGCATTCGCGACCAGTGCCGAAGAGGCGGCAGGGGGCGGCCGTGTGGTCGCGCCTATGCATGGCGCCTTGCTTGAAGTCTTTGTTAAGCCGGGTGATACTGTTGAAACTGGAAGTCGGCTCGCGGTTTTGGAAGCCATGAAGATGCAACATGATATACTGGCGGAAATTGACGGAACGGTTCAGGATGTTCTGGCCAGCGCTGGCTCTCAGGTCGCCGCCGATGATTTATTAATAGAAATAGAAGCTGCCTCAGATAAGGCGGCATAAATAAGGGGGAGATACCACCATGCTGCAACAGGCGCTTGATTTCAAGGCAGAGAGTGACGCGCTTTACGCTATTCTCCAGCCGCTTGAGGATGTGGATTTTGATCGCAAAACCCTGTTCAAGGACTGGACGGTCAATGACGTCCTGCAACATCTGCATTTTTTTAACTATGCAGCGGATTTATCGCTCCATGATGAAGCTGGCATTGTAAAACTCCTCACGGATCTTCAGGCAGCCTACGCCGATGGTGAGACAATTGTTTCCTACACTGATAAACAATTGAACGGCGTGAGGGGCCGGGAACTCCTCCTCCTTTGGCATGATTATTACACGAATATGGTCGATAATTTTCATGCCGTTGATCCAAAAAAACGCCTTAAATGGGCCGGGCCGGATATGAGTGTTCTCTCCAGCATTACGGCAAGGCTAATGGAAACCTGGTCCCATGGGCAGGAGGTTTATGATCTTCTGGGAATAGAGCGTGCAGACAAAGATCATATCAAGAATATTGTGGTTATGGGCAATAACACGTTTGGCTGGACTTTCATCAATCGCAAGGAAGATGTGCCCGAGCAAAAGCCATTTCTAAAACTGACAGCACCGTCGGGGGAGATATGGGAGTTTAACGAGCCCTCAGCGACGAATTATGTCGAGGGATCGGCGTCGGAGTTCTGCCAGGTTGTTACCCAAACCCGGAATATTGGCGATACCCAATTGAAAACTGTCGGTGATGTCGCAACGAAATGGATGGCGGTGGCCCAATGCTTTGCCGGCCCTCCGCGCATGCCGCCGGAAACGGGTAGTCGCCATAGACAAACCTAAGTAACGATCTTCTGCCAGAATTTTTCGTACTTCTCCGAATGATGGTTGCCTGCGGATGGGCGAGCGCTTAATCTCATTTTAAAAACCAACAGAGGTGGGAATGAGTATGAGCGAAAACCTGGCATATGCGTCCGCGTTAGACTTACTGAAATGGTACAAGGAAGGCTCAATCTCTCCGGTTGAAGTGACGCAAGCTGTCCTCGACCAAATCTCGAAATATAATAGTGCACTCAATGCCTTTGTTCTGGTGGATGAAGAATATGCTCTTGCCGAAGCACGAGCGTCGGAAGAGCGTTGGCGTGCGGGCACTCCGAAAGGCCTTATCGATGGGGTTCCGACAACAGTTAAAGATATCCTACTCACCAAGGGCTGGCCGACATTGCGCGGATCAAAAAGTGTCGATGTTGCCGGGCCTTGGGAAGATGATGCCCCGGCTGTTGCGCGCTTAAAAGAAAACGGTGCGGTGATTGTTGGTAAGACGACGACACCGGAATTTGGCTGGAAGGGCGTGACTGACAGCCCACGAACGGGCATTACCCGTAACCCGTGGAATACGGATATGACCCCCGGTGGCTCCAGCGGCGGCGCCGCGGCGGCTTGTGCGGCTGGTATGGGCGCATTGCATATCGGAACGGATGGCGGCGGATCGATCCGTATCCCGTCTGCCTTTACCGGTACTTTCGGGCATAAGCCCAGTTTTGGTCGGGTGCCCGCTTGGCCCGCATCTCCTTTTGGATCTGTGGCCCATATCGGACCGATGACGAGGACTGTTGGCGAAGCCGCGCTTATGCTTCAGGTTCTGTCGGGCGCCGACAGCCGAGATTGGGGGGCGCTGCCCACGGACGAAACTGATTATGTACAAGCTTTATCTGGAACAATTAAAGGCAAGCGTATTGCCTATAGCCCGAACCTTGGTTATGCATCTGTGCATCCCGAAGTGGCCGCTGCAGTTAAAAAAGCGGCGGAGCTTTTTGAGCAAATGGGCGCCGTTGTTGAGGAAAAAGATCCGGGTTTTGAAAACCCCTTACCTATTTTCAATATACTGTGGTTCTCTGGCGCGCATTTCGCGCTTCGGAATTTTACGGAAAAACAGTTGAGCGAGATTGACCCTGGCCTGCGAGCAGTTTTGGAAGAAGCGTCTAAAATCACCCTTGATGATTATATGGAAGCGACGTTGGCACGCAGCGAACTTGGTATCAAGATGAGGCAGTTTCATGAAGGTTATGATCTGCTGCTGACACCGTCATTGTCCATTCCGGCTTTCGAAGTTGGAAAACTGGCGCCGCAGGCAATGGAGGAAGCAGGTGCCTGGGTTGACTGGACGCCTTTCTCCTATCCTTTCAACCTGACCCAACAGCCGGCCTGTTCGATCCCCTGTGGGATTTCCAGTGATGGGCTGCCCATTGGCCTGCAGTTGGTGGGACGTATGCATGATGACGTCTCGGTTCTGGTCGCGGCCAATGCCTTTGAGGGTGTCTCTCCGGTTGCAGGCGCTCTTCCCGATTTGTCGAAGCTGATTTAAGCCTAGGGTCAGGACCCATTAATTTACTGCAATTCTGTTTGTAGAGGAGGTGAAA
>Ga0315338_1001073_pt1:22500-40227 | contig 40227 bp, 30 predicted proteins | sample ASW8metaG_FD_204518 | JGI IMG/M metagenome (GOLD analysis project Ga0315338, IMG submission 204518) | Ammonia-oxidizing marine archaeal communities from Monterey Bay, California, United States - ASW #8 | ecosystem: Environmental > Aquatic > Marine > Coastal | place: USA: California... | reverse complement strand
CTGCAGCCCCCAACCTCTCCGCAAGGCCTGTTTCCTGTGTGATGCGCTCTAGCGCTACAGCAACGTCATCAACTTCGGGCTTGGCGACAAAGCCAGTTACACCGTCTTCAACAAGCTCTGCCGGACCCCCCGAATCGGTGCAGGTGACAACCGCCTTGGCGCTAGAAAACGCCTCGAGTGTCACCAAACCATAGTCTTCAGCCCGCGAGCCAAAGTACACCGCAGCACAGTTAGCATATTCGTGGACCAGACGCTCTTCGTCGAGCTCCCCTAGTAAAACAACACGATGTTCGAGGCTGAGTTCCCGAGTGAGCTTGACGAGTTTTGCCCGCTCAGGACCTTCTCCAGCAATGCGAACCCGCCAATCACCACCAGCTGCTGCCGCCGCTTGGATTAGGAGATCGACACGTTTGAGTTTCGTCAACCGCCCCACTACAAGGATTGCACCGTTGTAATCGTCGCAACGATAGTCGCGCTGTGGAGCAGGCGGATATAGCACATCAGAATCTATGCCCCCCCAACGACGCAGCCGCTGTTGGATCGTCTTCGATTGTGCGATCACTGCCCGGCGATGCAGCAAACGGCCATCAAGAAAGTGGAGGGCACGTCGGCGCACACCTTCGACCAGTCTCGCCTTTCTGTTGAGACGTAAGCTAAAATCGTCCCAAAGATCGTAGTACTCTCGCATCCTGTGGTTAAGCCAGACAACCTGGTTCGGATGGCGCACCGCATAGGATGGGAATCTGAGACTCACAACACAATCTACTGGACCACCATCGCCAGCCACCTGGACATCAGTTAACCAAGTGGCCCAATACGCTGATAGCTGGCGTCCGAAACGGTTCTGTGGGGTCGTCACGATTTCGGCCGTGTGTCCTGCCTCGTTCAAAGCACGAACGAGCGCTCGGGCTATGACACGGTGGCCACCCTCTACAAAGGGAACATCGGAGGTTACAACAAGGACGCGCACTTAAACGTCTCCTGTTGTAAAAAAGAGACACTCTAGCGATAGATTGATGCCTAAAACCGACGTTACACGTGTTTTGACCATTTCTTCAGCTACTTGTAAAGTACTGGTTAATAACGATTTAAGTTCAAGTTGTTAAATGTTGGCATTTATTTTGCTTACCATATGCCTTGCATATTGGTAGGTAACCTTGTTCTTATATCCGGGGCAGCGGGATAAGCCCAACTCTGGGGAGGGTTAGATTGAACTGGACGCAAAAAACGCTCCGGAAAGACATAGATTGTGCAGGGATTGGCCTGCACAGCGGCGTGCGCGTTGCCATGCGCATGCGCCCTGCCCCACCAAACAGCGGTATCCTTTTCCGTCGAATGGACCTCGACGGTGTTGAAATTCCAGCGAGACAGGAATATCTCCAACGCTCTAATCTCGCTACTACTCTTGCCAACGGCCATGCCACGATCGGCACTGTCGAACACGTACTCGCGGCAGCTTCCGGACTCGGCATCGATAATCTGATAGTCGAGGTTGAAGGCAAAGAAGTTCCCATCCTGGATGGCTCCGCGGCACCGTTCATTTATCTGATGCATGAGGCTGGAATTCGTGTACAACAGGCGCCGCGCGAGTTTATCAAGATCCTTGAGCCACTTCGTATCGAAGAAGAAGATAAATTTGTAGCAGTCTACCCATCGGATCGCTTCAAGATCTCCTACACCATCGACTTCGAGCACCCATTAATCGGTGAACAGCAACAAACTTTCGTAGTCACACCCCGCTCTTTCACCGAACAAATTGCACCAGCGCGCACTTTCGGATTCCTGAGTGAAGTTGAAGCCCTTCATCGCAATGGCTTTGCGCTCGGTGGGTCGATGGAAAACGCAGTCGTCATCGGCCACAATTCAATCCTCAATAACCAACTGCGTTTCGAGGACGAGTTTGTGCGGCACAAGATTCTTGACGCTATTGGGGACATAATGCTCGTTGGTGCTCCCTTGCTAGGACACGTCATTGCCTACCGCGCTGGGCACTCACTGCACGTCGGCCTGGTCGAAACTATCAAGAAGGCGACCGAAGCCTGGCGCATGGTCACTTGGGAAGACGTAGTCTACGATATCGCTTCCCGCCCACCGTATCTCGTGCCGGCGCGCATCTGATCCAACGCGCTACAGAACCATAAACCTTTTTGGCGCCAAGGATAGTTCAGATTGCTATGCGCCAGACGAGCAGTAGGCCACTCGGGGTTCACCCCGTAGCCTGCTAGCATCTAATCGTCTAGTGGTCCACGCGTGTCTTGGAGCGTTCTTCATGCGCAGGAGTCTCCTCGAAAACAATCAGAAGAAGCCACGCAACCGAGGATTCACGATCGTTGGTCTGGTTATCCTGGTGGCGATCTACATCGCTGCGCTGATTGTAGTTCAGCAATCTCGTTTGGCTTTCGGTGCCGTCTCCCTCCAAGCAATCACAGCACTGAACATCACCCTGATTCTGGTGATGCTTTTCGTTTTGGGCCGCAACATAATCAAGCTCTACGTGGAACGGCGGCGCAAGAAACTCGGGTCGCAGTTCAGCATGCGAGTCGTTGTTACCTACATCGGCATGGCTCTGGTTCCCACGGTCCTACTCTTTATCGTCGCTTCGGGACTCATCAGAACCGCAGTCGAGTCCTGGTTCTCGACCGACACCGAGCAGATCGTCCGTCGGGCCCGGGAAGTGTCGGAACAGTCTCTAGAAGGACAGGCTAGAGAACTCCAGCGCGTTGCGGACATGATCTCTGATGAAATTCGGAGGGGCAACATCGGGACAGCTGATTCGAATTCCCGGGAATTTCTTCGCGAGTGGCTTTTGATACCACGTAGTCGTCAAGCCGAACTGGAGGCGATCCTGGTGTACGAAGGCTCCGAACTGCTCCTGGATCCATACTTCGATCCTGACGGAGAATATGCAACGTTCTTTCAGAGACCGACCATCTCGCCGGTACCGTCAGCGGCCCCTGAACAAACAAACGGGGAACCCACTTGGGCAAATCAGCCTCTGCCAGAAACCCACCCGCTATATGTCCCCCCCGCTCAGATCTCTATGGCGCTTCAACAGCAGTCGTTTCGCCTCATCGACGGCATAACAGAGGGGGTCCGCTTACTACGAGCTGGAGTTCCGATCTACCACCCGAGCAGGCGCAATGAGGTCACCGGTGTACTTGTCGTCGCACGTGTCATTGCCGATGAACTCGTGACAGAAGTTGCTGAAATCGAGGGACTCTACGATAGTTTCATGTCGGGACTCGCGGAAAAGGAGCCGATCCTCAGCAACTATCAGCTTACGTTCCTGTTAATGACCCTGTTAATTATTTTCTCGGCTCTATGGGTCGGTCTCTATCTGGCGCGCGGTGTGACCGTGCCAATCCAGAAGCTAGCAGAGGGAACACGTGCGGTCGCCTCTGGGGACCTGAGCTACCAAGTAGAGGTCGAGGCTCAAGACGAGCTCGGCACGCTGGTCGAATCATTCAACCAAATGACCTCAGACCTGCGCGCAGGCCAAAAAAACCTGCGCCAGTCTCGAGACAGTCTACAGGCGACAAACACAGAACTGGACGAGCGGCGACGGTACATGGAGGCAATGTTGGCCAACATTGCCACTGGCGTCATTTCGTTGAATGCCGAGGGCGAGATCTCGACGTTCAATCGTGCAGCTGAACGCATTCTGGAAATCGAAGCATCAGCGGCAATCGGTAGCCCATTCGAAAATGTCTTGTCCGGTGATGCGTTTTCTGATCTAAGCAGCCTGATGGCGGGCGCCACGGCCCGTCGCGCGCCTCTCGAGCACGAACTCTCGCTCGACGTCAAAGGCAACCGCCTTACCGTTGCAGCACACTGCTCAAGCCTTCGAGACAGCGCCGGCGCATACATCGGAACGGTCGTTGTGCTCGACAACCTCACAGAATTAATTACGGCGCAGAAAAGAGCAGCCTGGCGGGAAGTTGCGCGTCGGATCGCCCACGAGATTCGCAATCCGCTGACCCCAATCCAACTGTCGGCCCAACGCATCGCGCGGCGCTACCAACGTGCCGCCGGCGCCGAGGGTCAGTTTAACGTTATCGAGGAGGGAACTCAGACCATTCTTCAGGAAGTCGACACACTCAAGGGCCTCGTCAGTGAATTTTCTCGCTACGCACGTATGCCACCCGCCAGTCTCGTGCCCGCCAACCTACACGAAATTATCGAAAATGGTCTGTTGGCCTGTGCAAGCATGCACGAGGGCATCACCGTCAAGCGCAACTTTGCGAACCAGATACCCACCATCAACGCTGACCTCGACCAGTTAAAACGAGTCTTCACTAACTTGTTTGACAACGCGATCGCAGCGATGGAGGGTGAGGGGACGCTGCGGGTTAGCACCTCACACGACCACGACCTTCAAACAACCCGCATCGAGGTAGCGGATACTGGCTCCGGCATAAAACCAGAAGACAAAGATCGATTGTTTCTTCCTTATTTCTCGCGCAAACGTGGCGGCACCGGCCTCGGCCTGGCGATCGTTCACCAAATCGTGGCTGACCACAGCGGCTACGTCAGGGTGAGCGATAACCATCCGCGAGGAACCGTCATGACAATAGAGTTGCCCTGTTGAGTCGCGCGCACAATATCCTAGTCGTCGACGACGAGCGCAACGTACGCGCCACCCTGAAGAGTGTCCTCGAAGACGAAGGCTATGGGGTGAGGACAGTCTCCAGCGGCGAAGAAGCAATCAAGGCAGCCAAGCGTTTCCATCCTGACCTTATCCTGCTTGATATCTGGTTGCCTGGCATCGATGGCCTCGAGGTTCTTGAGAAACTGGCCGACACTGACAACAACTCGGTTGTTGTCATGATCTCCGGCCACGGCAGCGTTGAATCGGCGGTTCGGGCCACGAAACTTGGCGCCTTCGATTTCATCGAGAAACCTCTGTCTCTTGATCGTGTCCTACTAGTAGTTGCAAACGGCCTCAAACAAAAGGTCCTGCAAGACGAAAACCGCCGCTTGCGCGCCGAGGTCAGCGAGCGCTGGACCATGATTGGTGAATCCGATGCCATTGTTGCTCTGCGTAAGCAAATAAACCGCGCCGCCCCAACCAACGGTCGTGTCTTGATCTTCGGTGAGAATGGCACTGGCAAGGAGCTTGTCGCACACTGTATTCACGCTCTTTCCCAACGATCATCCAAATCTTTCGTCGAAATCAATTGTGCCGCCATCCCAGATGAACTCATCGAGAGCGAGTTGTTCGGGCACGTTGAGGGCGCCTTCACAGGGGCAGTTTCCGACAAGCAAGGCAAGCTTGACCTCGCTGATGGTGGCACATTATTTCTGGACGAGATCGGCGACATGAGTTTGCGTACCCAATCGAAAGTGCTACGTGCGCTGCAAGAACAAACCTTCCAACCAGTGGGCTCGACTGACGATCACAGTGTCGACGTTCGAATCATCGCTGCGACCAATAAAGATTTGCAGGAGGAAATTAAATCTGGACGCTTTCGTGAGGACCTCTACTACAGGATCAATGTGATCCCGTTCCACGTACCATCCTTGCGGGAACGTCGCGACGACGTGCCACTGCTAGCCGAGCACTTCATGAAAGGTGCGGCGGCCGAGTATGGCGCCGGCCTCAAGAAACTTTCCGAGTCCGCTGTCGCTCGCCTTACTGCTTATCGCTGGCCAGGAAACGTCCGCCAGCTCAAAAACGTCTGCGAACGGCTGATGGTCATGGTCGCCGACGAGACGATCCACGAGGCAGACCTTGAGCCAGCGATCGATGCCTTCGGCCTAAGCGACGAGCGTGACTCGAGTGGCGATCTCGAGTTGCGGGAGGCACGCGACCTTTTTGAGCGACGCTTCATACTGACCAAGCTTCGCGAGCACGCCGGTAACGTTAAACAGACTGCCATGGCTTTAAATATCGAACGCAGCCACCTCTACCGTAAGATGAAGTCGTATGGCATCGAGCCTGGTGACGGTGCTGGCGAGTAAATAGGGTTCAGACGCAATCTTCGCGAGCGGCACTGTACTCGACAAGACTCATGGGGTATTGCTAGCATCTGGATGCCCACCTTGCTAAGGACAGGTGTCGTGTATAGCGACGACTTATCGCCGGACGATAACGTACGAGGTGGAACTGCGGCCGCAGACGCGGAGATTGACACCGATGCCTCCGCCGCCGAGCCTCAAGCCATCAACGACGATGTCTCTGGTTTTGCCGATTGGCGTGAAGAATTGCGCGAACGGCTAAAGCGGATTAGAGCCCGGCGTGAGGAAGAGAAACTAACGGTAGGTGAGGAAAACAACGAACTTGAAGTAAGTAAAGGTCTTGATGAGTCAGACGCTCAAGAGATAGAAATTAACGGATATACGGCTGATATCGAACTAAATTCTGACACCGTCACAGACGACGATGAGCCGGGGGAAGAGACAGGCTCTGCACCGGCAGATGAAATCAACCCAACCGAAGAAGAAGGGGCAACGGGGACCGATGAGCCAGTTGAGACGGCGGCCGATTTTATCGCCCAGCTCGTTGATGCCCCCCCCCAACCAGTCAATGGCGTAGAGACTGGAAACGTGGAAGTTGTCACCACCCAGTCAGACAATTTCGACGAGAGACCTCCTGCGGACAGTGCCACAGAAGAAAATGATCTGTTTTCTGAAATAGAGTCCGTCGCAGAAGTTGAGGGTCCGGTGCCAGCCGAGGAAATGACAGAGGCCACGGAACAATCTGAAGATGACCATTCCAGCTCGGATTGGATGAACGTTGAAGTTGGCGATGATGACGCCTCAGAGACCCCTGCCGACGAAGTAATTGAGCATGGTGTCGGCCAGGATCCGGCTACAAAACCAAATTTGCCAGACCTGGACGAACTCACTGGCACCGACGAAAATACGATGCCCGAGTTTGAGTTCGATGAAGTTGCAACGACGGTGCAAAGCACGGCGCCCCAGCTCGACTTGCCAGTAACCAATCCGGAGAACAAGCAGGAACTTGAGTGGGATGAAGAGATCATCGAGCTGGACAGAATAGCCTCATCTGCTGGTCCCTTGGGGGAGCGAGCCGCAGCAGCCCTCTGCGATATGCTCATATTAATAGCGATCGGCGCGGCCCTGGTGGGCACGGCGAGTTCCGGAACAGGGCTCTCTTTCCGACAGATCCTTGCCGAGGAGATGCTTGGCCTCGGGCTCACATGGACGATTTTCATAATTGGCTATTCAGTGTTCTTCGTGGGTAGCTGCGGCCAAACGATAGGCCGTATGGTCATGCAACTCCGCGTCGTCGGCAACGATCAATTCTCTGTCGGGTTCGATCGAGCCTCGATTCGACTTTCCGTCTGGATTTTATCGGCCCTACCACTTTTAGCTGGCATGATTCCAGCTCTTCGGGACCCGGAGCGACGTGGCCTGCACGACAGGCTCAGCCGCACCCGAGTCGTCAAGGCGTAGATGCCCCTGGGCATGATGGCCACAGCGACAGGTTCAGGAACCTGCAATTAACCTGTTAGTGCAAAAAGTGGCGAGTCTTGGTGAGAACCATCGCAATCCCGAACTGATCGGCGGCCTTTACAACTTCTTCGTCTCGCATCGAGCCACCTGGCTGAACGATCGCCGTCACCCCAGCCTCGGCGAGCAATTCTGGCCCGTCAGAAAAAGGAAAGAACGCGTCCGAGGCAGCCACCGCGCCAGCCATCTGGTGGCCGAATTCCTTTGCCTTCCAGGTAGCAATGCGACACGAGTCGACACGGCTCATCTGGCCAGCACCAATACCAATAAGTTGCTGGCCGCGGGCCAAAAGAATTGCATTGGACTTCACGTACGAAATTACCGACCAGGCGAAGCGAAGGCCAGCTTCTTCTTCATCTGTCGGCTGTCGGCCAGTTACGCAAACCCACTCCTCTTGGGGGATCCCCGCTCCAGGGTCACGGCCCTGTAATAGCAAGCCTCCGTCGACCCAACGTACGTCGTGGCGGTGAAAACCAGCGGCAGCGTAACTTGCCGCGAGTTCAACGTCAGTCGGAATTTTTAGCAAACGCAGGTTTTCCTTCTCGCGAAAGATTTCAAGAGCATCGCTGGTAAAGCCGGGCGCGGCAATCGCCTCAACAAACGTTGCCGCGATTTCTCCTGCGGTGTCGGCACCAACTGGCTCGTTGAATCCGAGGACACTTCCAAATGCTGAAACTGGGTCAGTGGCACGGGCCTTAACATAGGCATCGACTAGTAATTCACCGCACGCGGCTCCGCAAGGGTTGTTGTGCTTTATAACCACGGCACCAGCCACTGGTAGGGCACGGACCAATCGCCACGCCGCGTCGAGGTCGAGGATGTTGTTAAATGAGAGTTCTTTACCTTGTAATTGCTCGGCAGCGCCCAGACTACGCGGAACGGTCGCATTATCCGCAAAAAACGCCGCTTTCTGGTGCGGATTTTCCCCATACCGCAACCCCTGTATTCGATCGAACGTCATCGCCACGGTATCCGGCACATCCTGTAGTTCCGGCGTCATATCAAGGGTTGCACTTTCAGGCAGGCCATTAAGATAGTTGCAAATCGACGCCTCGTACGCAGCGGTGTGAGCAATTGCGCGCGCTGCCCAAGCGAGCCGCTTTGACAATGGGAGATCGTTACTGCTGACAGCCTCAAGCACATCATCGTAGTTTGCTGGGTCGACAACGACTACGACTCCGGGTGAATTCTTTGCCGCAGCCCGCAGCAGCGTAACCCCACCGATATCGATTTGCTCAAGCGCCTCCTGCACTGTGTGCTGTGGCTGGGCCACAGTGGCCGCGAACGGGTATAGATTGACCACCACCAAATCGATCGGCTGCACTTTGTGTGAGTCAAGCTCGGCCATCTGAGAGTCGTCATCGCGCCGCGCCAATATGCCACCAAATACCTTCGGGTGAAGTGTCTTTACCCTCCCCTCCAGCATCTCCGGCGACGCCGTGTGCTCAGAAATCTGGCGCACCGGCAAACCAGCATCAGCTAGCGTCGCGGCAGTACCACCGGTCGAAAGCAATTCAACCCCGATTTCGTGTAATCCTTTGGCAAAGTCCACTACCCCGGTCTTGTCGTAGACCGACAACAATGCAGTCTTGATCGTTCGCATGCGCCTGTTTGTCGCCATAGATTTGCCGGATTCCGTCAAGGAACGGCTCGAAGCAATTATCACCGAGCTGAGCACCTGCCGTGCCGACGTTCGTTGGGTTCATTTTGATTTAATGCATGTGACCCTAAAATTCCTCGGGAACGTCGAACCTCAAGAACTAGTGGCGATCGACGGAGTCCTGAGCAGGATCGCTGCTAACACGCAACCGGCGCAAGGCCGACTGCACAACGTCGGCAGTTTCCCACATCTTCGTCGGCCCCGTGTTCTATGGATCGGTGTTGAAACGCATAACGGAATGCTTGCTGCTCTGCACGCCGACCTGGACGCTGCACTGGCCAAGCTTGGGTTCTCGGAGGGAATTCGGCGCTTCCATCCGCATATTACCCTCGGCCGGATGCGTGGCAACCGCCGTTTGTCTACTTTACGGGAAGCGGTTGAAAAACAATCCGGCCACAAGGCTGAAATTTTCAAAATTCGACACTTGACACTGTTCGAAAGCAGGCAACGACATGGCAGCACACGCTACACAGCCCTGAGCACACACAGTTTCGAGGCACGCTAGCCTTGGAGCCCATCGGAACGTCCGATCAGGCCTGAACTTCATCATCCAGGACCCATACGATCCTTCGCACCCACGGCTTGCCCAAGGCCGTGTTGATTTTCCTGATCAAGTCGGCGCTCATCGCCTCAAGTTGCGGTTTCCATGCCAAATCGGTGACCTCTACCGTCAGCACGTTGTCTTTGAAAACCAGCGGTCGACAGTGTCGACTCACCGCCTCACCAACCGCATCCTCCCATATGCGACCAAGGACAAGACCCCGCGACTGCGGCTTCTCCATCCACTCGCTCAGTAACCCCTGTAACTCATTCCCAACATGCCTGAAACTCATGTGATTAGCATTGCGTCGCCATATGAATAAAAACGGAACCGTTGTCGCACTGCAAATTCGTAAGCCTGTAACAAACGCTCGCGCCCAGCAAACGCCGCAGCCATCAATATTGGTGTGGACCGAGGCAGATGGAAGTTTGTCAGCATGGCATCCACCACATGGAATCCAAATCCTGGGTAAATAAAAATGTTGGCGTTACCCGCACCAGCGGCATTCTCGATCCCGTCGCTAGCTCTCGCCGCATGTTCTAGGGTGCGCACAACCGTTGTACCGACGCCGATCACCCTCCCCTGATTCGCCTTCGCAGCTACGATCGCAGCCACACATTGGTCCGGCAGAACATATGGCTCCGATTCCATCCTGTGCTCGGCAACTTCGCTAACTCGAACCGGCTGAAACGTTCCCGTTCCTACTTTGAGTGTCAACGTTGCGATCTTGACACCAACGCGCTCGATTTTTCTGAGCAATGATTGGGTAAAGTGCAAACCTGCCGTTGGCGCGGCAATGGCGCCAGGCTCTCGGGCGTAAACAGTCTGATAGCGTTCGCGATCAATTATGGTGTGCTCGTCACCTGGGTAGCGCTGAATATAAGGGGGCAGCGGCATCTGGCCCCAGCGATTGAGTACTTCCTCAACACCGTAGTTTCTAGGCAACTCGACGAGATGACGCCCCTTCTTGGTCTCACCATGCACCACCAAATGGGTGGCACCCTCGTCGAGATACAAGATCTCGCCGGGGTGTAAGCGCTTCCCACCTCTGATCATTGCCTCCCACACCGATCCTTGCCCACCAACCGACGCTCCCACATCATGCAGCAAGAGAATTTCTACAGCACCACCGGTGGTGCGCTTCGTATGCAACCGCTGAGGAGCCACCATCGCGTCGTTGATTATCAGCACATCTCCTTCGCGCAGTAATTCTGGTACCTCCGCAAAGCGATACTCGGAAGGTTGGTCGGTAACCCCACGGGTAAGCGACAGCAGCCGTGATTCATCGCGGCGCTCAGGCGGCGACTGGGCTATTAAGTCTGCAGGAAGGTGATAATCAAAGAGCTCGATGCGCACGCTCTCTGCCTGTCCTTAGTCGCACTACCAAAGCTCAGTTTGAGGCCCACTGGAGAACTTGTTTCCGGGCTTCCGAATACCAAAATGTTCATAGGCAATCTCGGTCGCCACCCGCCCACGCGAGGTGCGTGACAGAAAACCGAGCTGGATCAAGTAGGGCTCGTAGATATCCTCGATTGCCGCCTTGTCCTCACCGATCGCCGCCGCAATGGTATTCAGACCCACCGGGCCACCCGCGAAGTTCTTCATGATGGTCAGCATGAGTTGGCGGTCGATTTCGTCGAACCCCATCTTGTCGACTTCGAGTTTTTGCAACGCAATGCGCGCGACATCAGCGTTTATCGTTCCGTCACCGTCAACCTCAGCAAAGTCACGTACTCGACGCAGGAGCCGGTTCGCAATCCTCGGAGTACCGCGCGAGCGGCGCGCGATCTCAAGGGCTCCGTCAGCATCAGTTGGCACCCCCAACTTTTTTGCTGAGTTGGAAACGATTTTCGTAAGATCCTCGGTTGTGTAGAAATCGAGCCGGAAAACGATGCCAAAGCGACTGCGTAGCGGTGAGGTCAACAATGCCGCACGGGTAGTTGAACCAACCAACGTAAAGCGTGGGATCGGCAGCTTTACTGACCGCGCGCTAGGCCCTTCTCCTATAACGATGTCAATTTGATAATCCTCCATTGCTGGGTACAGGAGCTCTTCGATAGACGCCGGCAAGCGGTGAATCTCATCAATAAATAGAACACCGCTTTCTTCAACACTGGTAAGAATAGCTGCGAGGTCGCCGACCTTATCGATCACAGGTCCAGAGGTGCCACGGAGATCACCTTCCATTTCGTGGGCAATAATGTTTGCCAACGTGGTTTTTCCGAGACCTGGAGGGCCGAATAGCAGAACGTGGTCAAGGGGCTCGTTGCGCTTCCTCGCCGCCTCGATGAACACCCTCAGATTGTCGACCACCTTGCGCTGGCCGACGTACTCCTCAAGGGTTCGGGGTCGCAGCGTTACCTCGAAGCGTGATTCTTCAGATACTGGGCTTGGGCTAACTAACCGCTCATTCATTGTCGATTACTCGGCACCGAACCCCCCTGTTAATTGGCGAGCACGCGCAGTGTCTGTTTGAGAAGGGTTTCGAATTGATCGGCGGGATCTTCCACCTTGTCGAGGGCTCGCCCCGCGTCACGAGGACGATACCCGAGGTTCTCAAGCGCTGAAAGCACATCCTGCCGAATACCACGCGGCCCAGAGTCAAAGGGCATCAGCGTAAGGTCGCCAACCTTTTCCTTGAGTTCTAGAGCCATTCGTTCCGCCGTCTTCTTCCCGACACCGGGTATGGTTGAAAGGCGTGCAATGTCGGCGTCGACAATGGCGCCAATTAAAAAGTCGGTATCCATTCCTGAAAGGATTGTTACTGCGAGCTTAGGCCCAATGCCTGCAACTGAGATGAGGTGTTCGAAAAGCCGCTGCTGCGGTAAATCCTTGAATCCGTAAAGTTGGAAAGTATCGTCACGAACGTGTGTATGGATCCGCAGCAAGACCTCGTCACCCAGTTCGCCGATTTCATAGAACGCAGGCAATGGCAAATAAACCTGATAGCCAACCCCACCGACGTCGACGATAACGTACTCGGGGGTTTTTTCATGCAACAACCCTCGCAACGCGGCGATCACTGCCCAACTCCCAGCCGTATCGCGGTCATCGTGCCCCTTCCAGACGCGCCTCGAAGCGGCGCGAGTACATATGACAGAGCACCAAGGCAAGTGCGTCTGCCGCATCCTGAGCCGGTGCCTCGGGAAGGCGTAGAAGGGTCTTAACCATTTGCACCACTTGCCCCTTGTCCGCCTGTCCGTAGCCCACAACCGCTTTCTTTACAGCGCGGGCACTGTACTCAAACACTGGGCACGAAGCACCCGCCGCCACAATCGCGACCCCTCGAACTTGCCCCAAGACCAACGCTGACCGTGCATTAACCGCCACGAACACCTCTTCGACCACCACTTCGTCAGGTCGATGCTCCTCGCCCAGCTGACGCAGCAGTATGTCGAGCTGCTTCAGGCGCTCACTGACCGGCTTCTTCTGAGGCAACTTCAAGACTCCGTAGGCTACAACATTCACGTCTGACCCAAACACGTCAATCACTGCGTAACCTGTGCAACGAGAACCGGGATCAATTCCCAGAATGCGAACCGAATCGGGCATTTGAACGCCCCTCTACCGGCTAACCGGCTGCTGCTTCTTTGAACTCTGTGGAGTTAATATCAGCGTTCGTATAGACACCCTGAACGTCGTCGTGATCTTCAAGACTTTCCATCAGTTTGAGGCATTTTTTAGCTTCGCTGCCTTGCAGTTTGATATAAGAGGCCGGCAGCATGGCCAATTCTGCCTGCTCGCACTTGATCCCGTTATTGTCGAATGCCTCACGTACACCAACAAACTTAGCCGTGGTGGTGGTCACCTCATACATACCATCATCAGCTCCAACGTCCGCGGCTCCAGCATCAAGTGCAACGAGTAACAAGTCGTCCTCGTCTATGGTGCAAGCGTCAATCACAAAAAGGCCCGTTTGCTTGAACATCCAGGCAACCGAGTTGAGCGCACCAAGATGGCCGCCAGTTCGTTCAAAAATTTTCCGAATCTCCGCAACGGTTCGGTTACGATTGTCCGTGGCCGCTTGCACAAGCAGCGCAACACCACCGGGTCCGTAGCCCTCGTAGTTGACCTCTTCATAAATGACCCCTGGGAGTTCACCCGTTCCCCTCTGGATGGCACGCTTGATGTTGTCAGCCGGCATGTTCTCGGCTTTTGCGGTTGCAACCGCAGTGCGTAATCGTGGATTCGATTCGCTGTCCGGACCTCCCTGTTTGGCAGCGACTGTGATCTCCTTAACCAACCTGGAAAACACTTTCCCACGGGCAGCGTCGGCCGCGCCTTTCTTTCGCTTGATTGTGCTCCACTTGGAATGACCGGACATCAAAACCTCCTGGACAAGGAAAATCCTATCATCGTGCTGGAGGATCCGCCGGAATGAGTCACGTCATGGCACTCAACGGAGTTCTCTTCCATCACTGAATACAGTGAACCGGTTGATGATTTCTAGTTTGAAGTGCCAGGTCATTGATCCGTTCGGCACAAAAAAGGGCTGCCCGGCTCCACGGAACCGAACAGCCTTCTCAAAAAATAACCCGGCGACGACCTACTCTCCCACCCAGTTGCCCAGGCAGTACCATCGGCGCTGGGGAGCTTAACTTCCGTGTTCGAAATGGGAACGGGTGTATCCTCCCCGCTACAGTCACCGAGAAACTCTAACTGAATAGTCCAGCTTTGGATCGGCTTGCAGGATCGCTTTCGCGACTCCACACTCGATCCATTTGTTTTGCTGAGCATCACGCCGACCGTGCTTAGCATTTGCTGAGCAGATCAACGACTTGAGCCCTTTTTTCGAAAGGTCCGGCTCGGGTGCAGCGAAAACGAGAAGGCAGTTTTCCAACTACCATCACGCTCGTCTGCCCCTGGCGAATTTAGAGGCCAAGCCTCACGGGCGATTAGTACCGCTCGGCTGAACACATTACTGTGCTTACACCTACGGCCTATCAACCTGCTCGTCTCGCAGGGCCCTTCAGGGGGCCGAAACCCCAGGGAAACCTCGTCTTGGAGCCGGCTTCCCGCTTAGATGCCTTCAGCGGTTATCCGATCCCGAGATCGCTACCCAGCGATGCCCCTGGCGGAACAACTGGTACACGAGAGCTCGAGCCATCCCGGTCCTCTCGTACTAGGGACAGCGCTCCTCAAGTTTCCTACGCCCACAGCGGATAAGGACCGAACTGTCTCACGACGTTCTAAACCCAGCTCACGTACCGCTTTAATCGGCGAACAGCCGAACCCTTGGGACCTGCTTCAGCCCCAGGATGCGATGAGCCGACATCGAGGTGCCAAACCTCCCCGTCGATGTGAACTCTTGGGGGAGATAAGCCTGTTATCCCCGGCGTACCTTTTATTCGATGAGCGACGGCCCTTCCATACGGAACCGCCGGATCACTAAGCCCTGGTTTCCCACCTGCTCGACTTGTCAGTCTCACAGTCAAGCTCCCTTATGCCTTTACACTCTGCGGCTGATTTCCAAACAGCCTGAGGGAACCTTTGGGCGCCTCCGTTACTCTTTGGGAGGCAACCGCCCCAGTTAAACTACCCACCAAGCACTGTTCCCGATCCGGATAACGGACCTGGGTTAGAGTTTCGGCATAACGAGGGTGGTATCTCACTGTTGGCTCCACCAAACCTAGCGGCCTGGTTTCAAAGCCTCCCACCTATTCTGCACGCGACATACCAAAACCCAGTACTAAGTTGTAGTAAAGGTGCCGGGGTCTTTCTGTCCAGCTGCGGGTAGCCGGCATCTTCACCGGCACTTCAGTTTCGCCGAGCCACTGGTCGAGACAGCGCCCAGATCGTTACGCCATTCGTGCGGGTCGGAACTTACCCGACAAGGAATTTCGCTACCTTAGGACCGTTATAGTTACGGCCGCCGTTTACCGGGGCTTCAATTCTGAGCTTCGCCCGAGGGCTAACCCGTCCTCTTAACCTTCCGGCACCGGGCAGGCGTCAGTCCCTATACGTCGACTTCGACTTTGCAGAGACCTGTGTTTTTAGTAAACAGTCGCCTGGGCCTGGTTTCTGTGACCCCCTCACGCTCCGGACGCAAGGTCCTTCACGCTAACGGGGCGCTCCTTCTCCCGAAGTTACGGAGCCAATTTGCCGAGTTCCTTAACCAGTGTTAACTCGTTCGCCTTGGGATTCTCTCCCTGTCTACCTGTGTCGGTTTGCGGTACGGTCGCCTGAATTACTCCCTACGAGGTTTTTCTTGGCAGCGTGGGATCACTCACTTTGCGGTCCGAAGACCTCGGCATCACATCTCACCGTTTGGAATGGGGGCCCGGATTTACCTAGTCCCCCCGGCTACTTGCTTGCAACCTGCACTTCCAATCGCAGGCTGAGCTACCCTCCTGCGTCACCCCTTCGGTCAAACGTTATTCAGGCGGGGCAGGAATATTCACCTGCTTCCCTTCGTCTACGACCTTCGTCCTCGACTAAGAGGCCGCCTAACCCTGAGAGGACTGACCTTCCTCAGGAAACCTTAGACTTCCGGCGAGAGGGGTTCTCACCCTCTTTATCGCTACTCGTGCTGGCAGTCTCACTTCTGTGCCGTCCACCAGTCCTTACGGTCTGACTTCAAGCAACACAGAACGCTCCCCTACCACTCATAGGAACCGGAGTTCCTATAAATCCGCAGCTTCGGCGGCAGGCTTAGCCCCGGTACATTTTCGGCACCGAGTCACTCGACCGGTGAGCTATTACGCTTTCTTTAAAGGATGGCTGCTTCTAAGCCAACCTCCCGGCTGTCTGTGCATCTCGACATCCTTTTCCACTTAGCCTGCACTTAGGGGCCTTAGCTGGCGGTCTGGGCTGTTTCCCTTTCGACTACGGAGCTTATCCCTCGCAGTCTGACTCCCTGGCTAAGATATGCGGCATTCGGAGTTTGGTAGGGTTCGGTAAGCTTATAGGCCCCCTAGCCCTTCCAGTGCTCTACCTCCGCAATCCATCGCCAAAGGCTAGCCCTAAAGCTATTTCGGGGAGAACGAGCTATTACCGGGTTTGATTGGCCTTTCACCCCTATCCCCAACTCATCCAAGCCGTTTTCAACCGACACTGGTTCGGGCCTCCACGTGGTTTTACCCACGCTTCACCCTGGTCAAGGATAGATCACCCGGTTTCACGTCTGCAGCATGCAACTAAACGCCCTATTCAGACTCGGTTTCCCTACGGCTCGCCTAAAAGCTTAACCTCGCTGCATACCACAACTAGCCAGCCCATTATGCAAAAGGTACGCGGTCGGACAGGCGCGAAGCCAACGTCCTCCCACCGATTGTAAACATGCGGTTTCAGGTTCTATTTCACTCCCCTTACCGGGGTTCTTTTCACCTTTCCCTCACGGTACTGGTCCGCTATCGGTCACTAGGGAGTACTTAGCCTTACGAGATGGTCCTCGCAAATTCCCACAGAATTTCTCGTGTTCCGCGGTACTCGGGTGGCCACCAGTGGAGGCATGCGACCTTTCGTGTACGGGACTTTCACCCTCTCTGGTCAAGCTTTCCAGCTTGTTCTACTAGATCCATGCTTGGTAACTCCACCTGCGGTCCGTGACCCGCAACGGTGACTCCCACGACGCCAATGCCACAACGCTCACGAGCTTACATGACATTGGTTTAGGCTATTCCGCGTTCGCTCGCCGCTACTAACGGAGTCGTTATTACTTTCTATTCCTGGGGGTACTGAGATGTTTCACTTCTCCCCGTTGGCGACCCAAACCCTATGTGTTCAGGTAAGGGACGACAGAGCATTACCCCTGCCAGGTTTCCCCATTCGGACATCCCCGGATCAAAGTCTGCTTGCGACTCTCCGAGGCTTTTCGCAGCTTGCCACGTCCTTCATCGCCTCCTAGTGCCAAGGCATCCACCACACGCCCTTACTAGCTTGGCCAAAAAATTCGCCCCGGACAGACACATCCGGTGCACAACCAAGCCAGACCCTTGCGATAAAAAGGGCTCAATAAATGCTCAGCAAAACAAATTGCTGGACTATTCAGTTTTCAAAGAACCGACTGGTGACCGCCGTTAGCGGATCTACCAGCAGTGCGTGGTCAGCG
>Ga0315338_1001073_pt1:0-20000 | contig 40227 bp, 30 predicted proteins | sample ASW8metaG_FD_204518 | JGI IMG/M metagenome (GOLD analysis project Ga0315338, IMG submission 204518) | Ammonia-oxidizing marine archaeal communities from Monterey Bay, California, United States - ASW #8 | ecosystem: Environmental > Aquatic > Marine > Coastal | place: USA: California... | reverse complement strand
ATTCGCGCATCACTTGGATGATCCAAACAGGTTCGGCACCATCGAAACCATGCTCGGTAATGTCGTCCGGCAATCCGCCCTCTCGAAAAATATTGTCAAATTCTTCCAAAGCGCCGGCAGCTGTTTCTTCGCCGTGAAACTCTGCGACAATGATCTGGGAGAGTCGTTGCTTGGCCGCCTTTGGATGGAGGTCTCCGGAGTCCACTTGTGACCTGATCACCTCGATCTGCTCGCCAGGCAAGCTTGCACACAACTCATAGTAGCTCCACATCAATTCGTCGGAGATTGACATGACCTTGCCAAACATCTCCTTCGGTGTGTCCTCAACGGCAATATAGTTACCAAGGGACTTGCTCATCTTCTCTACCCCGTCGGTACCAACCAACAACGGTAATGTGAGAACGACCTGTGGCTCCTGGCCGTACTCGCGCATGATGGAACGGCCAACGAGAAGATTGAACAGCTGGTCGGTACCACCCATCTCAACATCGGCCTTGAGCACCACCGAGTCGTAAGCCTGCGCCAGAGGATAGAGAAATTCGTGTACGCCGATTGGTTGATTGTTATTGAAGCGCTTCTCGAAATCGTTACGCTCGAGCATACGAGCAACAGTGTATTTACCTGCCAACTCAATAAACCCGCCAGCACCGAGATCCTCGAGCCAAGTCGAGTTAAATTCCAGGCGAGTCTTGTCAGAGCTGAGGATCTTGAAGGCCTGCTGGCGATAAGTCTCAGCGTTCTCACGTACTTCCCCGTGTGTCAGCTGAGGGCGCGTTGCTGACTTTCCTGATGGGTCACCGATCATGGCGGTAAAATCGCCGACTACGAAAACGACCTGGTGGCCTAGATCCTGAAACTGCTTCATCTTGCGGATCACGACCGTGTGGCCCAGATGAATGTCGGGCGCCGACGGATCGAACCCGACCTTCACGGTGAGCGGTTTCCCAGTCGTTTGCGATCGCTCGAGTTTCTTCTCTAGTTCTTCTTCACTGATTAAATCAACAGCACCGTGCCGAAGGAGTTCGATTTGTTCTTTTATGGCGAGGGAATCACTCATTCGAGTCTTCGATTCCTAGCTCCCATCCTATGCTAGGCATTATCCTTTCCTTCTTCTGAGATCAGGACACGGCGACCTTCAATACTCAAACGGCCCTGGGCGAAAAGCTCCACCGCCCTTGGATAAACTAGGTGCTCCTGCTCGAGGATCCGGGCCGCCAAGGTTTCTGCGGTGTCTTCCTGCTCGATCGGCACAACAGCTTGAAGAATAATCGGCCCTGCATCAACCTCAGGCACCACGAAGTGAACGGTACACCCCGTGTGTCTTACCCCGTACTCCATTGCCTTTTGCTGTACCTGCAAGCCTGGGAAGGCCGGGAGCAATGATGGATGGATGTTGATGATCTTGTGCGGAAACGAAGCAACGAAGTCTTCCGAAAGCACCCTCATGAACCCGGCCAAACAGATCAACTCGACTTCGTTATCCTCAAGCACACGAATCAACTGCGCTTCAAAGGAAGCTTTGTCAGCAAACGCCGTATGATCAACAACGTCCGTCCGAATGCCAAGACATGCCGCCCGCTTGAGTCCAGCAGCGGCCGGTTGATTTGAAATAACGACGCTAATCTCTGCCGGGTGGTCACCAGCACAACAGGCTTCCACCAATGCTTCCATATTGGAACCTCGGCCTGAAATCAGCACGCCAACCTTGAGCCTGCTCATTCGGGTGCCGTAAAGCCTGGTTCGAGGCGTAGGCCATCACCTTTGACTACGGCGCCAACCAGGAACGCTTCATCGCCAGCCGAACTAAGCTCTTTAAGCAACTCCCGGCTACGTTCCATCGGGACAGCCACGACCATCCCGACCCCCATGTTGAACGTGCGCCACATCTCGTCTTCCGGAATCCCTCCCCATGCCTGCAGGCTTCGAAACACTTTTGGGACTGACCAGGCCTCCGGATCAATCACTGCACCACAATCCTCGGGCAACATCCGTGGAACGTTTTCGTGCAAACCACCCCCGGTTATATGGGCTAATCCGTGGATTTCACCTTTTGTGATTGGCGTGCGCAATGCTGCAACGTAAGCCCGGTGCGGCCGCAGTAACTCTTGTCCCACGGTACAGCCCCAATCGTCGACCAAGTCGTCAACCTCCAGGCCCTGATGTTCAAAAACGATTTTGCGCACTAGTGAGTAACCGTTGGTGTGCAGACCGTTCGAGGCTAAGCCAAGGAGATGGTCTCCCGCTCGAATCGCTGAACCGTCGAGCAGTCCGTCAGCGATTGACTCCCCGACAATGAAACCAGCAAGGTCGAATTCGCCGGGCTGGTAAATATCAGGCATCTCAGCCGTCTCGCCTCCAATTAGTGCCGCACCAACATCGCGACAAGCGGTCGCCACCCCTCGGAGAATCGACTCGACCACAGACTCTTCCATCTTCCCCAGAGCAATGTAGTCAAGGAAGAACAATGGCACCGCACCCTGCGCGAGAATGTCATCGGCGCAATGTGCCACGATGTCGTATCCGACACCTTCATAATCATCAGCCATCACCGCGATCTTCACTTTAGTGCCAACGCCGTCCGCTGAAGCAACTAGCAATGCGTTTGAGCCACCCCCCGTCAAGCGAAAGCCACCGCCAAAGCTACCGATATCACCCACTACATTCTCTGTGAACGTACTGCGTACGATAGCCCTGATCCGCTTCTTGGCCTCCCCCGCGGCTACACGATCAACCCCCGCGTCACTATAAGTAAGTTTTGGCTTTTGTGGTGATCCTGACACTGTCTTATCCTGCATCCCAGGGGTGGCCCGAATCATGGCCCCAGTGACTAACTACTGTTGATCTTTGCTGGTCCAGCTCCAACAGGCTCGAAAAGTTCCATCTGTGATTCAAGCTCGCTACCGAGCGGAGTCGGATATTCTCCGGTAAAACACGCAGAGCAATAGGATACGCCACCATCAGGAAGCGACCGTTGCAGGCCAGCGTGAGAAAGATAAGCCAGCGAGTCGGCGCCGATCTGCTCACGGATCTCTTCAACCGAATGATTCGCCGCTACAAGGTCCTCGCGATGCGGTGTGTCAATACCGTAATAGCATGGCGAGATGTACGGTGGCGATGACACTCTAACGTGAACCTCGCGGGCCCCGGCGGTGCGCATCATCTCCACGATCTTGGCACTAGTTGTTCCCCTTACGATTGAATCATCGATCAGCACTATGCGCTTCCCCTTAGTTACGCTTTCCACCGGGTTCAGTTTCACCTTGACGCCAAAATGGCGGATCGACTGGCGTGGCTCGATGAACGTACGGCCAACGTAATGGTTGCGAATCAGCGCGGGCTCGAAGGGCAATCCCGACTCGGACGAATATCCCAGAGCGGCGAAAGTCCCGCCGTCGGGAACCGGCACGATCAGATCGGCATCAGCCGGAGATTCCTGAGCAAGGATCTTGCCCATCCGCTTGCGCGCGTCCATGACGCCAGCACCGAACAGTCGACTGTCGGGACGGGCAAAATAGACATGTTCAAAGATACAACGCCGCTCTGGCTGCTGGCTCCAAGGCTGAATCGACCGGAAACCAGGCGCTTCCGCACATGGTCCAGCAATGGCCGCTTCGAGCGCTACCTTTGAGCCAAACGCCTCCTCGCCGATTTCGACCATCTCTCCAGGCTGCACGTCGCGGATGTACTGAGCCCCGATCAGATCGAATGCACAAGTCTCCGAAGCGAAGACGAAGGCACCATCAATATGACCGATCGAAAGCGGTCGGAAGCCTAGAGGGTCGCGGACACCAATCAATAAATCGTTGGCCAGTACCGTCATGGTGAACGCCCCCTCTGCCTGCCCGAGGGCTTCCGTTAAGGCATCAGCGATCGTGTCACGCTTGCTACGTGCGAACAGGTGCAAGAGGACCTCGGTATCACTACTCGATGTAAAGATCGAACCTTCTTGCTCAAGATGGGTTCGAATCTGGTCAGCATTGACCAAGTTCCCGTTGTGTCCTAGGGCAATCGATCCGCAGGGTGATTCGATTCGCACCGGCTGTGAGTTGGCAAGGTCGCTCGCCCCAGCTGTGGAGTAACGCACGTGACCGATCGCAGCCCGTCCCGGCAGCCGGTCAAGTCGCTCGCTATCAAACACCTCTGCGACTTCACCCATGCCCCTCTCAACAAACATCGCCCCGAGGTTGGCGGTTGCAATGCCACTGCTTTCCTGGCCTCGATGCTGCAGGGCATAGAGTCCTAAATACGCTAGCCTTGCGGCCTCGCTGTGCCCGATGATTCCAAAAACCCCGCAGCAGTGGTTCAAGCTTCGCGCCATAAGGCCCCCGCAAGTTTCATTCTTCTGCTCTTCGCCCTGTCGCAGAACGATGATCGTGCTCACCGTGAACGTTGCCAGTCACAGCATCAACGGCTCCAATGATTCTTTCGTAGACCGCCTCGACCCCAGAAAGCGCCGCCTTCATGTCGAAGGCCTCGTCGAGATCCTTCTCCGACAACCACTCCACAACTTCGTCATCCGCGGCGAGCAGTTCTCTGAGGGGCTCCCCAGTGTCCCAACAATTCATCGCCGCTCTCTGTACAAGTCGATAGGCATCGGTCCGGGCCAAGCCCGCCTGCAGGAGCGCTTCGAGAACGCGGCTCGAAAAAACGAGTCCGTTGGTCAGGTTCAGGTTCTGTTCCATTGCCTCTGGGTAGACGTCAAGGCCATCAATGACACCCTTTAGGCGATGCTGCATGAAATCAAGCGCGATACAAGCATCGGCGATAGCAACCCGCTCAACTGACGAGTGCGAGATGTCACGCTCGTGCCACAAAGCAACGTTTTCGAAGCCAGTCACGGCGTAAGCTCGTACCAACCGCGCCAAACCAACAAGGTTCTCGCACTTGATCGGATTGCGCTTATGCGGCATCACGGACGAGCCTTTCTGGCCCTTCCCGAACGGCTCGGCTGCCTCAAGAACCTCGGTGCGCTGCAAGCCGCGAATCTCAAGAGCAACATTTTCAATCGATGCTGCAACGACAGCAAGGTGGGAGAGAAACTCGGCATGCCGATCACGTGGCACGATCTGCGACGAAACGGGCTCAACGTTGAGTCCAAGCTTGGCGCATGTTCGCGGCTCGACGGCGGGATCGAGTGTTCCGTAGCTACCCACTGCCCCCGAAATCTGGCCGAAGCGTATGACCTCTCGCGCTCGTCGCAATCGGTCAGCGGCACGACGGAATTCCTCGTAGTAGCGCAAGAACTTGAGGCCCAGCGTGATGGGTTCAGCGTGGATTCCGTGGGTACGACCAACCATCGGTTGGTCTCGGTACTCAAGCGCTTTTGCCATGAACAATGCGACGAGATCATCGCAACCAGCGATTAAAAGGTCAGCGGCACGCACACAGCGCAGCGCTAACGATGTATCGAGCACATCAGAAGATGTCAGTCCGAGGTGCAGATAACGGGCATCGGCACCGATCTGTTCTTCGATGGCCTCAAGAAATGCAATGACGTCGTGGCTCGTTCGTCGCTCGATCTCCAACACTCGTTCAGGATCGGGCGGAACTGCGCGGCGCACATTCTCGAGAGCTTCAGCGGGAATGTTCCCGAGCTCCGCCATCGCTTCGGCAGCTGCGAGCTCTACCTCAAGCCAGGTAGCGTATTGAGCCGCTTCATCCCAGATGCTGCTCATTTCGGGGCGCGTGTAACGGCTGATCATCGCGAAGGCTCGGAAAAGTTTTCAGGCACGATACGTTGCCAAAGGTGGACATAGACAACGATCCAGAAAGCTAATTCTATCCCGGTAGTTCAGGTCGACCAAACTTGTCGGCCGCAACTTGTCGAACCGACTAGGCCAAAACCAGCCGGCTACCGCCAGGAAGGATAAGCCCATCGGCGAAACGCGTGTTCAACTTGTCAGCCACCGATCGTTGAGCCAACACATCGACCGCAATGCCGTCGTCAGCAAAAACACGTCGTGCCATCTCCTGGATTTGCTCGGCATCCACTTCGTCAATACCTACCAGAATTTCATCCATGTCAAAAGTTTGGCCGAAATACATTTCCTGCTGGGCAAGGGTGCTCATACGGCCAACAGTACTCTCAAGCCCGAGCATCACACTGCCTTTCAGATTTTCCTTCATGCGAGAAAGTTCCTTGGGCGAGACTGGCACTTCCCGCAAAACGCTGAGTTCTTCAATGATAAGGTCGAGAACCGTGGCCGCCGCGTCTGGTCGGGTACCTGCATAGATCCAGAAACACCCCGCATCAGCATAGGCCTCGAGAGCAGAATAGACACTATAAGCGAGACCGTGTTCCTCACGAATGCACTGAAACAGCCGCGATGAAACGCTGCCACCGAGCACCGCGTTGAGTAAGAAGGCAGCGTAGCGTTCTTTTTCGTCGATCGAGGGGCCTGGGCAACCAACTGCGATGTGAACCTGTTCAAGCTCCTCCTTGCTGAGAATTCGGAAGTGTTGAAAGGTCCTCGGTGCGGAGATCTCCAGAGGTTCGCTGTGATTGGAAAGGCCTCCGAACTTTGCTTCGACGAGCCCCAAAATCTCTTTGTGATCGAGTCGGCCCGCGGCAGCGACGACGACGTTCGCCGGTTCATAGGCTCGACGAAAGAATACGCCGAGGTCATCGCAACTGAGCGACTTAATCGTTTCACGAGTGCCGAGAATCGGTGTCCCGAGAGGGTGATCGAGCCAAAATGTGCGACTGAATTCCTCCCAGAGAAACTCTTCAGGAGCATCTTCAACGGCAGCTAACTCTTCGAGGATCACTGCCCTCTCAAGCTCCATTTGATGCTCCTCGAACAACGGATTCAGCACAATGTCCGAGACCAACTCGAAGGCGTCCTCGACATGAACAGCGAGGACATTAGCAAAGTAGCAGGCGTGCTCCTTAGTGGTAAACGCGTCGAGCTGACCCCCCATGGCATCGCTTTTGTAGGCGATATCTTTGGCTGATCGGTTCGCCGTTCCCTTGAACAACATGTGTTCGATGAAGTGGGAGATACCCGCTTGCTCAGGTGCTTCGAAGCGCGAGCCCATTTTCACCCAGATACCGAGGCTAGCGGAGCGCACAGTGGGCACGCGCTCGGTGATGACGACAAGGTGATTTCCCAGCTTGGTCCGCTGGACAGATTGATTGGTGGGCATGCGGAAGGATAACAGCCAACACAGATCAATGGGTGCCAACTTAGAAGTCAGTCGGCTCTTCAGAAGCCCCTAGGAAGTATAAAACACGGTGGTGCGGCGCAGGCCTTCCTCGAAATCCACTTTGGGCACGTAGCCGATTACTTCACGGGCACGGTCGATGGCAGCGTGAGAGTGGCGGACATCTCCGGGGCGCGCATCAGCATGTTCCGGTTCAGAGTTCGTACCCATGATTTCATTCAAGGACTTGATAAGGTCAAGCAACGTATAGCAATCACCGCAGCCAATGTTGAGGACATCGTAAGTACCGGAGGCCCTATTGTCAGTGTCGACTTCGGCACCGCCCATTGCGCCGGAACCTGCCTCCGGCTTGTCAATACCAACAGCCAGTAGGTTCGCGTAAACCACGTTGTCAATAAACGTGAAGTCACGTGATTGCAGCCCGTCCCCGTATATCGTTGGTTTCTCGCCGCTCTGCATGCGGGTAATAAACTTGGGAATTACCGCTGAGTACTGCGACGCCGGATCCTGGCGTGGGCCAAAAACATTGAAGTAGCGTAGTGCGAAAATGTCGAGACCGTAAGTACGGGCAAAGATGCCGCCTGCTCCTTCGGCAGTAAGCTTGCTGAGCGCATACGGCGACATAGGGCTTGGCGGCATCGACTCTTCTTTAGGCAATGTAGGCGTGTCACCGTAAACTGATGATGACGAAGCCATCGCAATGCGACGCACGCCTGCCTTCTGACAGGCTTCCAGAACGGCGATTGTCCCTTCTACGTTGGCCCGCATCGTGGCCACGGGGTCAGCGAACGAGCGCGGCACCGAGGGTACCGCTGCCTGGTGAAAAACGGCTTCCACACCAACAACAGCTTCTCCGAGAGCGTCATAGTCCAATAGTGACGCTTTGATGAAGCGGAGTTGATCTGGGAGAAGCACAGGCCTCACACTTGAGTCACTGGTTGCAGTTTCGCCGGCATCTCCGCTGGGAACAATCGGGGCAGCCACTGCTTCGGCCACTGCCATTTCGAGATTCTCGCTCCGCCCAGTTGACAGGTCATCGAGCACAACAACCTCGTGCCCACGTGCCAGCAGTGCGGTCACAAGATGTGAACCGATGAAACCGGCACCCCCGGTAACGAGAAAACGTCGAGAATCACTCATTTCGGGCGGCAGTTTCCCACGTTGGCTCAAACACTTCTATTCCTATTGTCAGGAAAGGCATTGAACACCGGGGGGAACCCAGGATCTTCTTCAGTCCAAAGTGAACTCGTTTGCCCAGTCATCAGTCTCGGACCATTCTGGTTGTTCAGCCTTCGCAAAAATCCAATCCCCGAGCACCAAATAATCCATCTCAGTGCGCATGAAGCAACGGTAAGCATCCTCGGGTGTACACACAATCGGCTCACCACGAACGTTGAAACTTGTGTTCACAAGGAGGCCATACCCGGTCCGGTCCTTGAAAGCACTAATCAACTTCCAGTAGCGCTCGTTGGTCTCACGATGGACAGTTTGAATGCGGGCGGAGTAGTCAACATGAGTAATCGCTGGAATGTCGGACCGAGGCTGGTAAAGCCGCTCGAACATCCCTTGGTTTTGATCCATCGATAGAGGCTCGCGCCGTGACTCTACAACCGGCGCAACTAAGAGCATGTACGGCGAACCTTCTTCCAGTTCGAAGTACGTGCTGCATTCCTCTGCCAACACCGAAGGAGCAAAAGGCCGAAAACCCTCACGGTACTTGATCTTCAAATTTAGGGTCTTCTGTGTATCAGGACGTCGCGGATCACCCAGAATGCTGCGATTGCCCAGGGCGCGCGGGCCCCATTCCAGCCGACCCTGAAACCAACCCACAACGTCACCTTGGTCGAGCAACTCGGCGACGGACATTGATAGTTTGTCGAAGTCGTCAAAATAACTGCATGGCGCATCATACTTCCGAATCACACGCTCGATATCGCCATCGCTGAATGCTGGCCCAAGAAACGACCCCTTCATGCTATCCGTGGCCGAGCAAAGCTTTCGTTCCTGCCCATCCCAGATGTAGTGTGCTGCGTACGCTGCACCTAAAGCCCCTCCAGCATCACCAGCCGCGGGTTGGATCCATATTCGATCAAAGATTCGCTCACGTAATAACTTGCCGTTGGCAACACAGTTAAGAGCTACACCACCAGCCATCACCAGGTTAGGCGAGTTCGTCAATTCACGGGTTGTCTTGGCCAGGCGCAGAACGATCTCCTCGGTGACCTGTTGAATCGCGAGCGCCAGATTCATGTACGGCTGTGTGATGTTCGTCTCGGGCTCCCTCCTAGGGATTCCGAACAGATTCCGCCACTTGTCATTGGCACACATTCTTAAGCCGGTAGCAAAGTCGAATTGCTTCATGTTCAGAAGCAACGAACCATCGTCGCGGAGATCGACGAGTTCGTCGAGAATGATCTGACGGAACCGTTTAACTTCGTCGGAATTTGTCTCCCCGTAGGGAGCAAGCCCCATCAGCTTGTATTCACCACTGTTGACCCTGAAGCCACAGTAGTAGGTGAATGCGGAGTACAGTAGCCCGATTGAATGAGGGAAATGGAGTTCTCTGAGAATCTGTAGCTCTTTTCCCTCGGCCTTTCCGATCGTCGTCGTAGCCCACTCGCCGACGCCGTCCATCGTCAGTATGGCTGCGTCTTCAAATGGCGAGGGATAAAACGCACTTGCCGCATGAGAGACATGGTGCTCTGGAAAAAGCAGCGGCGGGCGCTCAGGCTGTGGAAGAACTATGTTCGCTTCGGCGTCCACAGCAAGTTCACCCGTCAGGCCTGCTTGAACCTTGGCAAGCTCTTCCCACAGCATCCGCTTCATGAAGAGCTTCTCTTTCATCCACACAGGCATCGCGTGGAGAAAGCTTGTCAGGCCACGTGGCGCAAAAGCATGATAGGTCTCTAGGAGCCGTTCGAGCTTAAGATACGGCTTGTCATAGAAGGCAATCGCCTTAAGGTCTGGAATCGTGAAGCCAGCCTCCGACAGCACGTAGCGCGTCGCATTAGCGGGAAACCGGGAGTCATGCTTCTTGCGGCTGAATCGCTCCTCGTGAACCGCAGCAACAATCTCACCATCGACGAGCAACGCAGCGGCGCTGTCATGGTAGTACGCAGATATGCCAAGGATTGCCGACTTCACTAACTAGAAGAGGGTGTAAATAAATGGTGAAAGGGCTGTGCCTGCCGTCAATAGCATGAGGGCACCAACTATCAGAAGAAGAAGGATGATCGGCAACAACCAGTACTTCTTCCGGACTCGAAGAAATCCCAACAAATCAGCCAAAAACTCCATAATTCAACCCTTTCCGGCAATCCACTTAGTACGGCGTCTCAAGATTCGAAACAGTCGAAGTAGCATCACGTTGGACAAAGACACTGCCTTCGCCTCGCCACTCCTTACTGCGCATTGCGTCGGCACCCATCATCCGTCGAAACAACCCGACGGGTGTCACGATCATGGCAAACAAGATCGTCAAAAGGATACGGGAACCAAAGGCAGCGAGGATTCGTGCCAGACCCCACCAAAGAATCGCCCAGGGCCGGAACAAGCCGGGCGCCAACATTGCCAACACCATGACCAAAATCGCCGGCAGAATAAAACTCGACTGCATGTTGATGTATCCAACCAACAAAAGAATGAGCGTCAAAGCCAGTCCAGCATCCCGGCATTGTGTGGTGGTCAAACGCGATGGCGAATATTGCATGGGTACATTCTATATATATATGTGGATGCACTAGTCGAAGTCAGAACATCCAGCGAATCACTTGGGTGAAATCGTTCGGTCAAAACCCCTTCGGCTATCCAACGGTGCGGCGGGTCTCAGCCAGATCACTTATGCCAAGCTTAATCATGCATTCCGTAGAAGCCCGCAGTTGAGAATCATTTAACACTGTCGCCAAAGCCCCCTCCAAACAGAAAATTTCTAATTCCCAACGAGAGGAGGCGAGGCTGTCGCAAAACAAGGTGTGTCATCAATCGCCAAGCTTCATCGCGATGAAAACGCCCCAGTTGTGATTTGGCGGATTTACTGAGGAGACTGAGCAAACGACTGTAATCAGCACTGTTGAAATCATGCAGAGCTCGCCGAATACCGAGATGGAGATCCAATTCTCGCCGCAGCGCCCGGATTTCAGCATTACTCCCGGCATTATCGGCGGGTATGCTTGCTCTCGATGTCAAAACGGGCCCGGATCGACCCACTTCAGGTTGGCCACTGCGAGTTCCATTTGAATGTAACAGCTCATCCGCAACTCCCTGCGCCCCGCGAAATCCAGTAACGATTCCGCCGACCGTGCTGACCTTCACCTGCCCCGCAGCATCACCCACAAGATAGACATCACCGGCGCCAACCCGTCGATGGACAGGGGTCCATTTCAAATACAAAGGGATTTTGGCTGCTTGGAACTCCATAGCCTTAAGACCCTGTTTTTCCATAAAACTTTCGAGTGATTTTTGAGGATTCTTGCCATCTGGTTTCTCGTCGGCAATGAGGCCAAGCCCTCCCCTGCCGGAACCTTCCGGGATTAGCCAGTAGAAATAGGGAGTGTCCTCAGGCTCGAACCAAACACGCGTGGACTCGGGTGACATGTCGTCTGGAAGTTCAACGATAGCTTGCACTAGCGGAACGGTGGGTTGCCGAGGCCAACCAGCACATTGGGCCACAACGCTGAAGGCACCGTCGGCTCCGATTACAGTGTCCGACATCGTCACGAAAGTTTCCTCAGGATTCGATCCTTCAAACGTCAGTTGGATGGCGCCCCTTGTGCCTGCATCTGCACCATCTTGTTCGCTTGAATGTGTTGAGGGGGATGATCGGTCTGTATCCGATGTGCGCGCCTTCAGATCCACAAGTCGACGACCCGTAACAATCTCAGCTCCTTCCGCCATCGCTTCCTTAGCGAGAACCTTGATCAGATCGGCCCGCTCGATAACCAGATCCGGACGATCAAGCTCTACCGAAGCCTGACTCTCGTTAGCAAACAATTCGAATACGCGGATCTCGTTTACGATCGCATCGTCAGCGAACAAACCCATCTGCTCGCGAAATTTGTCGGTAACGATGAGCGTGCGACGGGGCGGATCTATGGCTGTGGCGACCTCATAGACACAAACCCGAACCCCCTCGCGCGCCAGCTTCATCGCGATGTAGAGTCCTGCCGCAGAAGCTCCCACGACGGCTACCTCAGGTTCTTGCAATTTCATCGCCCATCATCCAACCGAGTCTGTCCCCATCCCCGCTCCCCGGGAATCAAGCAGCACCAAGAGGAAGATAAATTTATCACTGAATTATCCACCGAATATCTACGTCCTCAGATCGGCGATAAGAGTAGCTAAGACACACGAAGCGTGCCATCTTAAACTCAAATGTCGATACCAAAGTCAATTAAGTCATGGGTGCGACAAAGCTCTGGAGCAAAAACTGCCCCAGACAACGCATTCTCCGACCAGCAGGCGCTCAAGCTCCTTCAACGCGTCAACGAGACTCTCAACAGCCTCGTTGAACTAGGGAAGCAAGGAAAGAGCACTCGTAATCTTCTGGAACAACGTTTAGCACTCGTTCAACGTCGGGCCGACATAAACAGTAAGAAACTAAAGAAACTGCACCGGGAAAATCTACGGTTAATAAAACGGCTCGACAGCGTTGTTGCCCAGACCGGCGCCCGCGGGCTAAAAGGTGATGCTCGACGCCTCTCAATCATGATGCAGGCGATTCAACGGGCGCTGTTCCTCGATCCGGCTAGTCTTTCTTATCCCTACAATCTCACTGCAAGACGTTTCAGCCTTTCTTCCCAAAATGAGGAAGATGGCATCATCCACGCGATCTTCGATACGGTCGGCGACGGTTCACGACGCTTCGTCGAAATTGGGGCTGGAACAAACGGGGGCAACTCAGGGTTTCTAGCCAGCGAGTGCGGCTGGAGCGGCATGATGCTCGAGGCCAACGAAGATCGTCTGTCTAAACTAAAGATGCATTTTGAACCATTGGGGATCACTTGTCTTGGTAACTGGGTTGCTCGCGAAAACATCAACGACTTTATTCGTGACAGCGGCTGCGAAGGTGAAATCGATCTGCTGAGCATCGACATCGACGGTAACGACTACTGGATCTGGGAGTCCATAACAGCTTGTTCCCCGCGACTGGTAATCATTGAATACAACTCTTTGTTCGGCCCCGACAGGGCTGTTGTCGTCCCATACGACGCCGAATTCGACCGACATCGGTTCGTAGAGGCCGCCGAAGGTGGCCACTACTACTTCGGAGCTTCTCTTCAGGCACTAAGCCGACTTGCCGAGCAAAAAGGCTATCGCCTAGTCGTAACAGAACCTCGAGGAGTAAACGCGTTTTTCCTGCGCAATGACGTGGGCCAAGAAATACCCGCCTGTGACCCCTCTAGCGCCTACCGCATGTTGGTGAAATACGGAAGAAGGGGACACGATCTATTCGAGTACATCAGCGAGCATGATTTACCGTTAATAGATCTCGACGCAGGCGGAGGGGCCACAGAGACCCTCGTATGACTATGAAGTCAATCAAGTCGTGGATAGAACGAATCTTAGGGAAAAGTCGCAGAGAAAAATCTGGCGTACCCATAACTCTCTCAGACCCGCAAGCTCTCAAACGACTGCAACGTGCCACCGAGGACCTGGAGCGCCTTGTTAAGCTCGAAAAGGATGGGAGAAACAAGCGCGATCTTCTGGAAGAACGTTTGGCCGTCGTCCATCGCCGGGACATCTACAACGCCAAGAAAATTAAGCAAGCTGAAAAAGAGAACCACCGTTTAGTAAAACGTATTGATCGCATCATGCACAAAATGGGGCCGCGCGGATTAAAGAAAGACCTTCGGGAACTTTCCATCATGATGCAGGCGACTCAACGCGCGCTGTTCCTCGATCCAACTGCGCTTTCTTATCCCCACAAACTCAGTATCCAGCGGTTCAAACTTTTTTCCCAGAATGAGGAAGACGGCATCATTCACGCGATCTTCGACAAGATCGGTGAGGGCTCACGACGCTTCGTCGAGATTGGGGCCGGAACAAACGGGGGCAACTCAGGGTTTCTAGCCAGCGAGTGCGGCTGGAGCGGCATGATGCTCGAGGCCAGTTCTCTCCGAACCGACAGGCTGAAGATGCGTTTTGAGCCAAGGGGGGTCGCTTGTCTTGCCGATTGGGCTGCCTGCGAAAACATCAATGATCTTATTCGTGAAAACGGCTGCGAAGGTGAAATCGACCTGTTGAGCATCGACATTGACGGCAACGACTACTGGATCTGGGAGGCCGTAACAGCTTGTTCTCCGCGACTGGTAATCATTGAATACAACTCTTTGTTCGGCTCCGACAGGGCTGTTGTCGTCCCGTACGACCCCGAATTCGACCGGCACCAGGTCGCAAACACTATCGAAGGGGGGAACCTCTATTACTTTGGGTCCTCGCTTCAGGCACTTAACCAACTCGCCAAGCAAAAAGGCTACCGCCTAATCCTGACAGAACCTCGAGGAGTAAACGCGTTTTTCCTGCGCAACGACGTGGGCCAAGAAATACCCGCTTGTGACCCCTCTAGCGCCTACCGTATGTTGATGAAATACGCTGCAAGAGGCGTCGATCTGTTCGAGTACATCCGCAAGCACGATTTACCTTTGATAGACCTTGACGGGGACGGAGTCGACTCAAAGGCAACAGCATGAAGATTTTCTTCTCGATGCGCCACTCGGGGGCTATCCGCAACTTCGAGTCAGTCATCCGCAGCCTATGTGAACATGGCCATGAGCTACACCTGTCGTTTCTACTGCGCGACAAGCTCGGCGATGAACGTATGGCCCAGGGTGACGAGAGAATGGTTACCCGGCTTAGCCGTGAGTTTCCCTCCATCACGTTTGATTGGATCCCAAAGCGCTCAGATTCTAGATGGTTTGATTTCTCGCGTGCGATTCGTTTTCTCGTCGACTTCCTGCGCTACAAACTTCCCGAGTATGACGACGCCCACAAACTCCGTGAGCGCGCTGAGGAACGGCTACCGGGGTTAGTTCGGTTACTCACCAAATTCCCCCTGCTTCGATGGCGGTTCTTCAATCATGTAGTGAGCAATTTGTTGAAGCTTGTCGAACGCAGCATTCCGCTTAACCCCTTAATTGAAGATGGCATCGCTTCAAAATCCCCCGACCTCCTACTGGTTACTCCATTGGTTGACCTAGGCTCCGACCAGGTGGAATACGTAAGGGTCGCCAAAGCCCATGGAATAAAGTCGGCGCTGTGCGTTCACAGCTGGGACAACCTCACTAATAAGGGCCTAATCCGGTCTATGCCTGGTCGGATTTATGTTTGGAACGAAGTTCAGTGTAATGAAGCGATCGAGCTCCACGGAGCTGATCGTTCTAACATCGTTGTCACAGGTGCTAACACATATGACCACTGGTTTGACCGAGAACCCAGCAGGTCAGCAGCTGTATTTAAGACCGAGGTTGGCCTCACTGCCGACAAGCCATACCTGCTCTACTTAGGTTCATCCCGGTTCATTGCTGCCACAGAGATCGATCTGATCGAAAGATGGATAACGGCGATCCGTCGCTACGGGGCTCCTGAGCTGCGCAATATCGGGATCCTAGTCCGCCCCCATCCGGAGAACGCCCAAGAATGGGAGCGCCTCGACCAAGACGGTTTCGACCAAGTTGTCGTCTGGCCTCCTCGGGGCGCAAACCCGGTAAATGACAACGCCCGAACCGATTACTTCGATTCGATGTACCACAGCGTCGGCATTGTAGGGGTCAACACCAGCGGCATGATTGAGGCTGGCATCGTCGGACGCGACGTCTTCACGATCCTCGACCCAGACCACATCGACACTCAGGAAGGGACTCTTCATTTTCATTATCTCGTAGATATTGGGGGGGGGCTGCTAAGTGTTGCCAAAGACTTCTCGGAGCACCTTGAGCAACTCGCTGCTGCTGGGATAGGGAATGCCACCGCGGCCTCAGGAGCTAGCAAAGGCCAGGACTTCATCAAAGAATTTGTCCGTCCACTGGGCCTTGATGTTTCAGCCACTGAGGTCTTCGTCGAAGACCTTGAGTCATTCGGGTGCGCGGAAGGGCGAGAGTCTGAGACCTTCAGCGTGTGGCTCTATCCAGTACGATGGGCCGCCTACCCTGTTGCATCGATGATGGCCCTGGGTCGGAAACTGAAACAAAAAAGGAAGAAGGTAGAACGGGCTACACGGCACAAGAGCCTATGGCGTCAGATCCTGACGATCCCGCGCAAGCTAATGCTGCGGTTCCTTTCCAGAGTTCTCCGCCGTAAGAAGGTGCGCTCGATCATCAACCGCTACGTCGTTCCTCGAGTAGTTTCGGGGGAAATGACTCACCACGAGATGGCGCTTACCGAGCGCGAGATAAGACGGCTAGCGGCTAGCAACAAGACAATTATTGTCGGCCCTTGGCTCAGCGAGGTCGGCTTCGAGCTTCTCTATTGGATCCCGTTTTTGAACTGGGTCAAGTCGTATCAGAATTTCGGAGACCGACTTGTAGCAGTGTCACGTGGTGGCGTGGGGGACTGGTATAAAAGTGTGACTCAGAACTACATTGATGTCCTCGACCACATGACGCCAGATCACTACATGTACAACAACATGCGCCGGATCCAGGCGGGCAAGCAAAAGCAACGGAAACCCACGGAGTTTGACAACGAAGCAATCAGAATTGCTAAGGACGTCCTGAAAGAAAAAGAGTTTGAGCTCCTTCATCCCTCGACGATGTACAACCTGTTCATGCTCTATTGGAAGCGGCAGGCAAGTGTGCGCTTGGTGGAACAATTCTCGGAATTCAAACACTTTACTGAGACACAGCGTTCAGACTGGGCGGCAGATCTGCCTGACGACTACATTGCGGTGCGTTTTTATTTCAACGATTCCTTCCCGGACACGGAAGGCAATCGTATGTTCGTTGAAGGAATGCTCACCAGTTTGACGCAGCAACACGACGTAGTTTTGTTGAATCCGGGCTTTGCAATGGATGACCATTGGGACTTCGCCCCTGAGCACATTCCCAGACTGCACACGATCGACCACGTGATGGAACCAAGTAACAACCTGGCAGTCCAAACCGAGGTGGTTAGTCGCGCCCTTGCCTTCGTTGGAACCTACGGAGGCCTCTCATACCTTGCGCCGTTTTACGGTGTCGATTCCATCGCCCTCTATTCCCATGGGCAAGACTTCCACTACCATCACCTGGAGTTTGCCAATAAAGTCTTCGCCGAGATGGACGACGCTGCTTTTATGGCCATCGACGTCCGCGATACCAACTTGATCCGCCTGGTCATGCAAGGAGAATATTTTCCGGTGGTCCGCGGAAGACTTAGCCAGCAACCACGCAGGAAGACTACGGCGAAAGCTGGTAGCCCCTAGCGCTCAATTTCCCTATCCTTTTAGTGGAGCGCGAAGGTGATGCTCTTAGCTTCATCGAACGCGAATTATTTCCGACCGAAAAATCAGCTGACCTTGAGAGCCTCACGATGAAAGCGCTAGTGCTTGCCGGCGGCACTGGAACACGTCTGCGCCCCCTGACCTACACAATGGCTAAGCAACTGGTGCCCGTCGCCAATAAGCCGGTGCTTCACTACGTCATGCAGCATCTGGCCGACGACGGTATTAAGGAAATTGGGGTTGTTATCGCGCCGGAAACCGGTGAGCAAATACGGAACGCGTTGAGTTCCAACCCGTGGGATGTCAATTTCACTTTTATTGAGCAAGCTGAACCATTGGGGCTGGCGCATGCAGTGAAGGTGAGTCGTGATTTTCTTGGAGACGATCCATTCATCATGTACTTGGGAGACAATCTCCTTGAAGAAGGTATCGGTGAATTCAGGAAACGCTTTGAAGATTCCGGTGCCGACAGCATGATCCTGCTCAAAGAGGTCGACGATCCGCGGTTGTTCGGCGTCGCAGCCATCGATGAAGACGGGCGAGTATGCAAGCTTGTCGAGAAACCAGAGAAGCCTCCAAGCAACCTGGGGCTTGTCGGTGTTTACCTCTTCTCGCCGTTAATCCACCAGGCAATCGATGAAATCAAACCGTCGGGCCGTGGAGAGCTTGAAATAACCGATGCAATTCAGAAGCTCCTCGACCAAGGACGCAACGTCAATAGCTTGATCGTGAAGGGGTGGTGGCTCGATACGGGAAAGAAGGATGACATGCTCGAAGCCAACCGCGTCGTCTTAGACCAGTGGGCAAAATCGGATCTCAATGGCGAGGTCGATGACGAGAGTCGGGTGGCGGGACGCGTCGTTCTAGGGCATGGAAGCCGGATCATCCGGAGCAGGGTAAGGGGCCCAGCCGTTATCGGTGCTGGAAGCATTATCGAAGACACTTTCATCGGCCCCTCCACGAGCATTGGAGAGAATTGCATCGTGCGAAACACTTCGCTTGAGCACTGTGTGCTTCTGGACGGCGTAACAATCGAAGGCGCCGGTCGGGTCGAAGACAGCATCCTTGGACGTAACGCTGTGGTCCGACGCACTTCTGGCAATCACGAAGCTCTACATCTCATGGTGGGCGACGATGCCGAGGTTCTTCTCTAGTGCCTTTCCGTTTTGAGAAATTGCAGATTTCCGGGTTGATCCTCGTCGAAGCAATTAAATTCCCTGACGGTCGCGGCTTCTTTGCCGAAACCTACAAACGCTCAGACTTTGCCGCTAACGGTATTCCAGAGCACTTCGTCCAAGACAACCTCGCGCACTCTACAATGGGAACGCTGCGCGGTCTCCACTACCAAATCGAACCGAAGCCTCAGGGTAAGCTCGTGTCAGTGCTCAGTGGCGACGTTTACGACGTTGCGGTCGATATAAGAAAAGATTCTCCTACCTTCGGCCAGTGGTATGGGATCTTATTGAGTCATAGCAATCACCAGATGCTTTACATTCCGCCTGGCTTCGCACACGGTTACTGTGTGATAAGCGATGAGGCCACTTTCGCATACAAGGTCACCCACGAATACGCTGCCGAACTTGAGCGCGGCTTTCTTTGGAACGATCCGGCAGTGAGCATCGACTGGCCGGTCACCAACCCAAAGCTATCGGCTCGCGACACTCAAATGCCCTTGCTCTCCGAAGCGGAGAACAACTTCCACTATAAAAGTAGCGTGCCGTGATGCTCTCATGGGGACTCGCTATCACAGGATTGCTTCTAGGTAGAACGCGCCCTCATGTTGGTCTAGCGGTCCTGGTTGGCGTCGTCATCGTAACCCCTAGCCTTGATTGGCAATTGGGGCTTCCAAATCTTTCCACGGCTTTTGTTTACATGTTCTGGCTTCTCGTCGGCACCTGGTGGTATCGAACTGTCCACAAGTCGTCAGGATCTCGGGTGCCCCCCCGCGACAATCCCCTCAATCCGAACATGACATTGGCAATCCAGCTTTCCATCCTCACGGTTGCCGTTTCATGCCTGCTAGCTCTGCTACGAAACGTGCCACTCGGAGGGCTCCACTTTCAGTTACGCCCAGCGTTTGCCAACCTTTCAACCTTCTATCCTCAGGGCGAGGCTGGCCCCCTACAGTCCGCGATGATTGCAATAATGGGCTTGTTGCTCTTGGCACTATTCGTCGAACAACTCGATACACCATCCAAGCGCTCGATGTTGACCACTGCGTTCACTGTTGGAATCGTCATAGCAGTCAGTAGCCGGCTCCTCCAGGGCGTATTTGGTCTTGATCCGAATGTGCGACCGGACAAGGGTGTGGAGACGGGTGAAGGGATGGTGGGATTTTTCCAAGACCAACACAGCTTCGCCGCTTTTCTATTACTCGCGATCGGTGTCTCCGCGGGCCTTACCTATGGCAACTTCAACACGG
>Ga0315338_1001072_pt1 | contig 40247 bp, 43 predicted proteins | sample ASW8metaG_FD_204518 | JGI IMG/M metagenome (GOLD analysis project Ga0315338, IMG submission 204518) | Ammonia-oxidizing marine archaeal communities from Monterey Bay, California, United States - ASW #8 | ecosystem: Environmental > Aquatic > Marine > Coastal | place: USA: California | collected... | reverse complement strand
ACCAACAAAAACACCAGCAAAGTAAAAAGTGCCGTTACCTACAAATTTGAGTCTCGCTGGTCTGGCAGGGAACTAACCGTGACAAGCTTTCTCTCGAACGGCGATCAGCGTAAAACGCGCTACACGTTTGATCAGCGCGGTATAATCACGCACGTACATAACCCCGAGGGAGAAATGAACCAAGGGGAAAAACTCATCCGGGAGCTTACGCCGTAACAAGGACTCTAGCCGACAGGCTTATCAGAACGGTCAAAGAGCAGACCAGTTGACCAATCTCACTCGTGAGGGTTGGTCTATTTGCCAGCGTTTTGCTATTCGTCGGCCTTCAGCCGGGCCATAATTTTATCGAGCGCATCACATAGTTGGGCATCACTCGGCTTGCCTCCATATTCCGCCTCTACCTCTGCCTTGTAGATAGCCATCTTCGCAGTCTTTTCAGGATGATCCTGAAGATAAATAAGAAGTGCGGCAGATCTTTCCTGAAGGAGCTCTGGGGGGCACTCTTCAGCGCTGACCTGTGTGGATAAGCCAAAGCTCACAGCGGCAGCTAAAATGAAAAACTTCATTCACTGTTCCTTGTTGTTAAGAGGTTGAAATTGAATTGCATATACACAGCATCAACAATTCGAATCAACGGCACATTTGTGAAACTCATTTGTCATTCGTGGGCGCACGGTTTCGTAAATATGGCTGTGGACCAGTTAGTCACCTAAGTATTGGAAAAGTTCGCGCCGCCGGACATGGGTGATTTTTACTAAGCGGCTACCAGAGCGGCGCGTCCAGCCCTTCCAGCAGCACAAATATTCCTTCGGCGGCGTCCTTACGGGCGTCGCGGGCTTTCTTGTATTCGGGGCTATCATAAAAAGCCTTCACCGCCGCCATATCAGGATATTCCAACAGGACAACCCGCATTGTTTCCTCTGGCCCCTCCAGAGTTTCCATGGCTCCGCCGCGGGTAAGATACTTTCCGCCATATTTTTTAATGGCGATTGGTGCCAGGGATTTATAGACTTCATACTGTTCAGGGTCCGTGACCTTGATCCGGGCAACCATATAAGCAGGCATTCATTCGTCCTTCTCGTTGGGGGAATACTGCAAAAACAATAAAGGGGGACGCCATGACCTACAAGTATGTTTCTATCGAAAAGACAGGCCGCATCGCCACCGTGCGTTTTGATCGCGGCAACGACGTCAACGCCATGTCTGTGGAGTTGATGCAGGAACTTCTTGATGCCGCCAAATCGTTTGAGGGCGACACGGAGACCAGTGTCATTATCCTCACTGGCAACGCCAAAAACTTCACAGTCGGATTTGATTTGAAGGACGCGGCCTTAAAAGAACGCATGGACGCTGGTGTCATGGAAAAACGCGAGATGCTGCGGGTTGGTCCGCGCATGTGCAAGGCGTGGGAGGATCTGGAGCCCATGACAATTGCTGCTGTCGAGGGATACTGCATTGGTGGCGGCGTCGCGCTCGTTGTTGCCCTTGATATGCGGGTGGCGGGCCGAAGCGCCAATTTCTATGTGCCGGAGATCAGGAACGGCATGAATATGAGCTGGCAGTCCGTGCCGCGCATGGTCAATCTCATCGGTCCCGCCCGCACCAAACAGCTCTGCATCATTGCCGATATGCTTCCAGCAGAACAGGCGGAAAAATGGGGCCTGATTGAGGAATTGACGGACGACGGCGGCGCCTATGATCTTGCGCTGGAGATGGCGCAAAAAATCGCCGCCCGCCCGCCGCTGCCCGTGCGCATGATCAAGCAGGGTGCCTCCGTCGCCGCAAATGCCCTCAACCACGCGACAAGTTATATGGATATCGACCAGTATGGCCTGGCGACCCTGTCCGAGGATTATGCGGAAGGGGTCAATGCGTTTGTGGAGAAACGCGATCCGAAGTTCAAGGGGCGGTAGCGGACTGTTCGGGCCGTCGTAAGGCGAGGACGATATTAACCATAATTCAATATTTAGTAGCATTTAGCTAAAATTTATGCTAAATATTCCAGCATATTAATAGAGAAATTTTATTCGTTATAGATATTTGAGGGTTTTCATATGTCTCGTATTTTAAGTATTCTTCTTTTGGGCGCTGCGCTGGTTCTGCCGGCTACGGTACAGGCGGCGGTGTTTAATATTTCATTGTTCGGTGGCGGTTTAACTGGCGGCGGTACTATCGTTATCGACGATTCCTTTATTTCTCCGAATGCCGTTGTTACTACAGGCAATGTCACTGTATCGTTTGATTTTGCGGGCTTTAATTTCTCGACGCCTCTCAACCCAATAAATGAAACATTCATCTTTGATGCGTCTGGTCAGGAAATTATCGCTGCGAATGATCTCATTGGGAGTTCTGTCGATTTTCGGGATACTTTGGGATCATTCACCTTTATCTCATTTTTAGATGGGGGGGTTCCGGGTGTGTTCCGAACAGTCGGTCTGCAGGAGAACATCATCGGAAAATTTGATATCACGCGCGTAAGCGCCGTGCCGCTTCCGGCGGCTCTGCCCCTCTTCGCAGGCGGCATCGGCCTCTTTGCACTGATGAGCCGACGCCGGAAAAAGCAAGCGGCATAAAAATCGCTTAAGTTCTAACGAAGTATCAAAGCGGTCCCACACGGGGCCGTTTTTTGCGGCCTTCTCCCGGTTAATCCCAAGCTTGGCCCTGGACGTCGCGCGGGTTTTCAAAAGTCAGGTTTCTAAACTTAAGGCGCACTAAATACTGGCTTTTTCGCAGGTCAGAGACTTAAATGCATATCTGACGGAAAAAGGCGGAACATATGCGTATAGCGATCATGGGAAGTGGCGGCATTGGCGGGTTTTACGGGGCGCAACTGGCGGCGGACCCAGAAAATGACGTATGGTTTATCGCCCGTGGCCCGCATCTTGAGGCCATCAAGAAATCAGGGTTGCAGCTTAAAAGCGCCCTTGGCGATGTGACCATATCTCCGGCTCAGGCCACCAATGATCCGGCCGAGATTGGCCCCGTTGATATGGTTGTCTTTGCGGTTAAACTCTACGGGGTGGAGGAGGTGGCCGAGCTTTGCCGCCCCCTGATCGGCGAGAATACCGGCGTTATTTCCATGCTGAACGGCATCGGCAGTGAGGAGCGTATTGATACCGTTCTGGGGCCCGGCCACGCCATCGGCGGCATTGTTTATGCGCCGATGAAGATCGAGGCACCGGGCATCATCCGTCATGAAGGGGAGAGTGCCACCTTGATCGTTGGTGAAATGTCAGGCGAAAAAACCACGCGCCTCGACACCTTCCTTGCCGCTTGCGACCGGGCGGGCATTAACGTCATGGGGACGGGGACCATCCAAAAAGATTTGTGGGAAAAGTTTGTGTTTATCGCAAGCTTTGCCGGTATCACCTGCCTGACCCGAGCGCCCGTCCGCGCCATGCAGGAGGACGCGGCAACCTTCGATCTTTTCGTAAAATCACTGCACGAGGGGTTCGCGGTCGCCGAGGCTGAGGGCCTCGCGCTTCAAAAAGACCAGCTCATGGAAAAATTTACGAGCATCGTCCGTGGTATGCCCGCCGCCGCTCAATCCTCCATGCTCACCGATCTGGAGGCTGGCGGCGCGCTCGAGAACGCCTGGTTCTCCGGCAAAATCTACGACCTCGGCCTCCAGCACAGCATCCCGACGCCGGTGCATCAGGCCATCTACGCGGCCATGCGACCGTTTCAGGAAGGCCGCGGGTAGCGCGCTATTACCCTGCGCAGACGCGGTTGCGACCACCGCCCTTGGCTTCGTAGAGGGCTTGGTCGGCGGCTTCAATCAATTTCAGGGGGGAGGCATTCGACTTTGATTTCGGGTGTATCGTTGAGACTCCGGCGCTGATGGTGATGTTTTCAGCCGACGTGGCGTATTCGTGGGGGATGTTCAGCGCGCATATGGCGGCGCGTATTTTGCCAGCCATTTCGTAGGCGGCGGCTTTATTTGTATCACCGAGGATCACTGCGAATTCATCGCCGCCGTAACGCGCTGGCAAGTCGCCGGGGCGGCGGAATATGGGGCGTAATGCCGTGCCCACGCGGCGCAGGCATTCGTCCCCGGCCAAATGGCCGTAATTGTCGTTGTAAGGCTTGAAAGAATCGATATCGAACAGCACCATGGACACAGAATGTCCGTTACGCTGGGCGCGCCGCCACTCACCCTCCAGAAACTCATCGAAGCATCGGCGGTTGGCGATGCCCGTCACGCTGTCCAGAACCGCCATCTCCTCGAATTTAAGCTCCTGCAACTTGCGCTTCGTGATGTCCTGGTGCGTGACGACAAAACGTCTCGGCCCGTTCCAATCGACTGGACGGATACTCATCATGAACCATCGATGTTGGGTGGGGGAGTGACAGGGATATTCGAAATGGAATATTGGCGCGTCGCCCCGGATGACGGCTTGAATGCCGGTCAACGCATTGCCACCGTGTCGTTCTCCTTCTTCTGGCGAATTTCCGCAAACATGCAGGTAATTTATACCGCGCCAGTCCAGATCAGGCTTACCACCGTTCTCCACAGAAAATTCCTGCCAGGAGCGATTGACCCATTCCAACACGCCTCGCGCATCGATTATGGCGATTTGCTGGGGCAAGGAATTCAGGATAGACGCATAGAAGCCATCGGCCTCACTCAGATCTATCATTTTTCTCACCTCCCCAAGGATTACCGCCATTCGCAGATAGAGCAAGCGCACCATCATCGGAATGTAGTCGGCTTGATTGAGCCCCAATCTGAAGTAAAATTAATAAAATTTCGTTAAATTTAATACTACTTATAATATTAATATAAATATTTATTAAAAATATTAGTATTATTTAAGAGCTATAGGACATTTGCGGAGCGTATTTCTGAAGCACTAGAATATTTTCAATGTATAACCCGAAAAGATTGAATTTCTAAAGAACTTGATGCATCTGGATGCTGATGCACCAGACTATCTACGCGGCTATGCGACCCTTTCAGGAGGGCCGCGATGAGACTAATTCTTAGATAATTCTTCGGCGAGGCAGGCGCTTATGCCGTATCTTTTGTTGAAGTCAATTTGTGTCACCTGCCATTGCATGCGTCTTGAAAGGGATGCTTTTGCGCGCGGACTTACCAGATAATCGTCATTGGAAATAAGGTTTACCAATGGGGTTTGGTAGGTGCGAAGCCCTTCATAGCCGCCAGCCATAGCCATGACGCCGGTCATGCACTGACCAACAGTTTTTGGGCATTGCTGACGGCAATAGATATAGGGGAGGGTGAGGTTTTCTGTCGTCGGGGCTTTGCTTGCCAGCCAGCTATGAAATTTCGCTGCTTCCGCTGCCGACCATTTGTTCCTTCCGTATATTCGAGTGGGTTGAAAAAGCGCGGAACCGTAGCGCCGTATTTTATCAAGGTCATCAGTCTTGGGAGTCAGGTATCTGTATGCCCAGTTCGTCATGATGGCACTATCAATTCCGGATTGCTCCAAATCCTCGTTGAAAGCCTTAAACACTTTGGTTCTTTGTTCCTCGGTTACGGCTTTATCAAGGACATAACTGTACCAAGCGTATGAACGCTCCCCTATACCCAATTGATTTTCTTGATATAATCCTATCAAAATGTCGTAACCGCCATTCTGCAGATGGCGGATAAGTTCCTTAAACGCCAGGCGCTGTTCACCGAGTTTGAGCAAGGCCAAAAGCTGCTCTTTTTCATAACGCAAGGTCTTCAGGCTGATCAGGACTGTTGCTAATTCTTCATCATTTTCTTTGAGAATATTAAGCCATGCTGTACTACTCAGACCGCCGGGCACCCGAAAGAGTGCGAGGCGCTGTTTCCTGTCCTGACTTTTCAGATAATCGGTTTCCGAGGCAAAATGCGTTGTCCGCTCAATTTGGCTGAGCAAATACCGGGCCGCCGTATTTCCCTCATGAGCGAGTTTTGCGAGTGCCGGCAAGGACGCCGCATCATCATCCTGCAACCAGGCTCTTACCGCACTTTTGAAGTCAGGATCATCCGCCCCGGAAATCTCAATCGCCGACACCGGCGATGAAAAGAACAGGAAAACCGCCAACAGAAAAAACACACCCGATTTCATACCCAACTCCAGACTGACCGATCCGTAATATATCAAAAAACTATTTAAACACTAGACGTATTACTACACATAATTGCAGGATATGGGCTGTAATGATTTAGTAAATTTTCATTAATTTTACCGTCATACCAAGATGAATCTATTGCATGTTGTAAGTTGTGCTGCCTTATGCCGCTCTCTACTATCGACAAAACGCATACTCTAATGAGGAAACATATTGAGCAAAAATTTGAGGATAGTTATCTATGAATGACTTATATGCTGAAGCTCTACAAAGAATGCTGGTATATTTTGAGACCCTAGCCAATCTCATTGAAAAGCCAAAAAAAGTCAAAATTGGGGATGGTTATACATATCGCTATGAAAGCTCATCGCTTCATGCCGCAATTTTGCAGAAGCTTTCTAGGGTTTTAACCGGAATTCAAGCTGTACATTTGTTGAATATTCATGGGTTTCTTCAGGAACAAGCAGCTTTGCAAAGAGTGCTAGATGAGTTGACTGAAGATATCTCTTTTTTGGCTTACGCCATTATATTTAATGACCATACAGACTTACACGAAAGATATCTAAAAGCATTCTATGAAGAAGAATATGATGACCCGTCAAGTGCAATGGAATCGTCTCAAAAACGACCAATGATTCCTAGGAAGAAAATAAGGGCATACGTCAATAAAGTTGAAAATGGAGGTGATCAAAGCACTGGAATTGAAGCTGGCAGAACTATATCAAAAGCATATTCTGGATATGTGCATGGCGCATCGCCTCATATAATGGAATTATACTTTGGGAAACCACCTAAGTTTCATTTGCGAGGCTCACAAGATTCTCCCCTTTATCGAGATCATATCGATGATCTATTGAACTATTTCTATCGTGGACTACTAGCATTGGCATGTTCAGCTAAATCTTTTGGAAATGACGATATGTTTAACGAAATATATTCTTATTCAAAAGACTTTGCTAGAAGGTCTGGTCGTTCTGAACAATTGACGCCATATGTTTAACTGCGATTATGAGGGTTTGCCTGCTGCTGGCAACTGAAACAAATAAATATTGCGAATACTGAGCATATGTTGACTATTACAATTCCATTTTTTCTCGCTATGAAATCCGCATGACCTTTCTCACCAAAGCCATCCTCACCTTTGCTGCCGCGATCTTCGTCTTCGGCATTCTCCCGTTTGGCGCCATGTATTTTCTGCAAGGGAAGCTGATCTTTCCGGCGCCGGATATTATTCCGCCAAATAGCCCCGTGGGCTCGTTCTCGCCGGTGGAGATCGAGACACCCGATGGCGTGCGCTTGCGGGCCTGGGCGCATCCGGCGGAGGGGGATGAGGCAAGCATTCTGGTTTTTCATGGCAATGCCGATGCGGCCGTTTATCAGGTGAGGGGCAAGGGGGAGGCCCTCGTAGCCGCAGGGTTTGGCGTGTTGTTGGTGGAATATCGCGGCTATGGCGGGAGTTCAGGGAGCCCCTCTGAGGTTGGGCTGATCCGGGATGGTCTGGCGTCTTATGATTATGTGCGCCGCCAAAGCGCGTCTCCCATCGGGCTGTATGCCCATTCCCTTGGCACTGCGGTAGCCATTCCGGTGGCCGCTTCGCGCGATGTATTTGCGGTAGCGCTGGAATCTCCCATGACCTCCATCCTTGACGTGGCACGTTATCGCATGGGCTGGGTGCCCTTGGATGGCCTGATGAAATACCCGTTCCGCTCGGACCTTCTCATCGGCTCGGTGCGGGCGCCGCTTTTTATTCTGCATGGCACCGATGATAAGGTGATCCCGTTCAGCCTTGGGGACCGGCTCGCCGCGATGGCGCCGCCCGGGACACGGTTTATGGCCATTGACAGCGCCGGGCATAATAATCTTGCCAGCTTCGGCACGACTGGTCTTGCCATTGAATTTTTTAAGGAAACACTGGCGGCGAAGCGGCGGGCAGAGAAGTAGTCAGCCCACGCGCCCTCGCGCATCGCCTTACTTTACGTATAAATCGCGAAGCTTTCTCATGCCGCTGAGCCAGCGGTCGTAGTTGCCGGTTTTACGCTGGATATACTCGAGAACCTGAGGGTGAGGGAGGATAAGGAATTCCTCTTTTGCCATGCTGGCCACCACATGGTCAGCCAACTCTTCCGGCTCCATTGTCCCGTCAACGGCAGCGACATTATCTTCATGGCCCTCGGTCATGGCGGTGCGCACCTGCTGCGGGCAGAGAACGGAGACGCGAATTCCCTTGTCGCCATAGCGGATCGCCATGGTCTCGGCGAAGGCAACGGCGGCATGTTTTGTCACCGCGTAGGTGGCGCTGTCCACCTGACTGAGAAGTCCTGCAGCGGAAGCTGTGTTGAGGAGATATCCACCGCCATTGGCAATCATTTTGTCGACCACGGCGCGGGCCGCATAAACATGGGCCATCACATGCAGGTCCCAGTTCAGCTGCCAAAGCTCGTCAGAACTTTCTTCCCAGCCATAACGGGCGATCCCGGCGTTAGAGACAAAAATATCGATGGGTCCGAAGGCTTCCTCGGCCTTGGCGACCACATTCTGGATGTCTGATTCCGATGTGGCATCGCAGGTGACGGCAATGCCATTCACGGACGTAGCGACGTCTTTCAACGGGCCTTCCTGCACGTCGGCAACAGTGATGCCTTTTGCACCTTCGGCATGAAAACGTTCCGCAAGGGCCTTGCCGATGCCGCTGGCACCGCCGGTGATGACGATATTTTTGTCTTTGATGTTCATGTGGATTCTCCGCAGTTATCTGCTGTTGTTGTTATATTTTACGCGCCCGTAAAAGACTGAATGCCGGTTTGTGCCCGTCCTAAAATCAGCGCATGGACGTCATGGGTGCCTTCATAGGTATTCACGGCCTCCAGGTTCATCACATGGCGAATGACATGGTATTCGTCGGAAATCCCATTGCCGCCATGCATGTCGCGGGCTTGCCGCGCGATATCGAGGGATTTGCCGCAGGAATTGCGTTTGATCAGCGAAATCATTTCCGGCGCGGCGCGGTTGTCATCGCGAAGGCGACCGACCCGCAGGCAGCTTTGCAGGCCAAGGGTAATTTCCGTCTGCATATCCGCGAGCTTTTTCTGGATCAGCTGATTGGCCGCCAAAGGCCGGCCGAACTGCTTGCGCTCCATGGTGTAATTGAGCGCTGCCTGCCAGCAGAATTCTGCAGCGCCCAAGGCACCCCAGGCAATGCCAAAACGGGCCGAGTTCAAACAGCCGAACGGTCCGCCGAGACCTTTTACATTGGGCAAAAGATTTTCTTCCGGCACAAAGACATTGTCCATGACAATCTCACCGGTGATGGAGGCGCGAAGGGAGAATTTCCCTTCTATCTTGGGGGCGGAAAGCCCTTCCATGCCTTTTTCGAGGATAAAGCCGCGAATGACGCCGTCATCGGTTTTCGCCCAGACCACAAACACATCTGCCACGGGGGAATTGGTGATCCACACTTTGGCGCCGTTCAGCTGATAGCCGCCATCAACGGATTTCGCACGGGTGACCATGCCGCCGGGATCGGAGCCATGATCAGGCTCGGTCAAGCCGAAGCAACCGATCCATTCGCCGGTCGCGAGTTTGGGCAGGTATTTCTGACGCTGCTCTTCGGTGCCATAGGTGTAAATGGGGTGCATCACCAGACTTGATTGCACACTCATCATCGAACGATAGCCGCTATCGACCCGCTCGACTTCGCGCGCCACAAGACCATAAGACACATACCCCAGACCCGCACAGCCATAGCCGTCGATGGTCGTGCCGAGGAGACCGAGCGCGCCCATTTCCGAGAAAATATCGCGATCAAATGTTTCATGACGGTTGGCTTCCAGAACCCGCGTCATCAGTTTTTCCTGACAGTAGTCATGGGCGGTATCGCGGACCAGCCGTTCTTCTTCGGTCAGCTGATCGTCCAGCAAGAAGGGGTCCTCTGGATTGAAAACAGGTTTGGTTTGAGTGTTGGTCTTTGCGGCGGCGCTGCTCATGAGCTTTCTCCGATTCTCGGGGTTGTACAGTTATCGAAAGCCAAAAACATTTACGTCGGTTATTGGCGTTCTTGATTTCCGACATCAACTGGTTATCGTCATAAACGGTGGGTTTAATAATATGTCATAGTATATAGTTGCTTTTGGGATCAACTGGCAAGGACCGTTCGTACATGTCGCAAAAAGGCGAAAAAGGCGAGTATATAATCGAGTTTCAGCAGCATGGCACGTCTGTGAAAGTGTCGGCGATTGATACGGTAACCATGACCGAAGTCTCTATTATCGGGCCAAGCTCCGCCAGCCAAGCTGAATTACAGGAAACGGCCGTCAAAAAGCTATTGTTTGTTCTTGATAAAAAACAGGCTGGCGACCAAACTCACTCAAAATCAGCTGTGCATAAGAAACCCGGAATCATCGTCTGAACCTCGATCCCGGATTTGTATCTTCCTAAGCTGACTTTTTCTTACGGCCCAGCCCGAATTCCTTGGCAAATTCCGACCGGCGTTTTGCATATGCCGGTGCAACCATGGGATAGTCAGACGGAAGGTTCCATTTCATCCGATATTCCTCTGGCGTCATACCGTAATTGGACCGGAGGTAGCGCTTCAGCATTTTCAGCTTCTTGCCGTCCTCCAGACAGACAATATAATCATTCTGAATAGATTTTTTAAGAGGCACTGCAGGTTTAAGCGGTCCGTGGTCCGCACCGCCGTCCGTATCCAATCCTGAGAGAGATCCATAGACCGATTTAATCACATCGACTAGATCATCCTTACTGACGTCGTTATTGCTGACATAAGCTGACGCAATTTCGGTCGTCATTCTCAGCAGTTCTTCTCGCCCTGGCTGGAGGTTGTCCTCTTGCTCCATAAGTGGGGATTTTGCCATTTTTATATTATCCACTCCGTTATGAAAGGTGTTGTCAGTACCTTGTAAGCCGGTGATAGGACAAGGAATGTCTTGAATTGTCAAATGTAAATTAGAAGTACAGACAACACTGTATGTTTGTTATGTTGAATAGTATTTAATGAGTCGGTAAACTATGTTGAGTATTGTGTGAAAGCATGGATTACTACCAATAAAAACGGCGAAAAATTCAATTATTTTGTGGATTTAATTGGCTGACCCTCCATTTCAAAAAAAATCCAGAAACTCCCGACTTTATCTAGATACCGTGCCCGTCATGTGCTAAGCAACCGGCGCAGCTTTGGAGGCAAATACGTGTAAAGGGACGCGCACGTATTTTAGCAGCGCTGATGGGACGGATTTTCTGATTATGTTCCTTGTCGGCAATTTGCCAGTATACGGCATGTCTAATGACTATTAATGAGCCCGCCCATAGGGTTGAGGGCAATGATGGAGTTATACAGTTGACCATACAAACCATAGAAAAAGCCGATTTTTTTGACGCTGATATCGAACGCGATGATCCGGATATCTTTGCCGCTATCCAGCAGGAGCTTGGGCGTCAGCGGGACCAGATCGAGCTGATTGCCTCTGAGAATATTGTCAGTCCCGCTGTTATGGCAGCGCAAGGGACCGTCCTTACCAATAAATATGCTGAAGGATATCCGGGGCGCCGCTATTACGGCGGCTGCGAATATGTAGATATTGTTGAAACCCTCGCCATAGAACGGGCCAAGAAGCTGTTCAATTGCGATTTTGCCAATGTCCAGCCAAATTCCGGATCGCAGGCTAACCAGGGCGCTTTCATGGCGATGATCAAGCCCGGTGATACTATTCTTGGGCTGTCCCTGGACGCTGGTGGCCATTTGACCCATGGTGCCCGACCAAACCAGTCGGGTAAATGGTTTAATGCCGTGCATTATGGCGTTGATAAGGAAACCCATCGTATTGATTTCGATGAAGTCCGCCGATTAGCACAGGAAAATCGCCCGGCGTTGATTATCGCCGGTGGGTCAGCCTATCCGCGCCATATTGATTTCGCTAAATTCCGCGAAATTGCAGATGAAGTCGGGGCGTATTTTATGGTGGATATGGCGCATTTTGCAGGGTTAGTCGCAGCCGGCGTCCACCCGAGCCCGTTCCCCCATGCCCATGTGGCGACGACGACCACGCATAAAACGTTGCGTGGACCGCGCGGCGGCATGATCCTCACCAATGATGAGGTGCTTGCCAAGAAAATCAATTCAGCCATCTTCCCGGGCATGCAAGGCGGACCGTTGATGCATGTCATCGCTGGTAAAGCCGTTGCTTTTGGGGAAGCATTGACACCGAGTTTCAAGAAATATGCGGCATCAGTTGTTGAAAATGCCGCTGTATTGGCGAAAACACTGGTCGGTCACGGCCTGGATATCGTTTCGGGTGGCACGGATACCCATGTGATGCTGGTTGATTTGCGGCCCAAGGGTTTGACGGGGAATATCGCCGAACGATCCATGGAAAATGCCTACATTACCTGTAACAAAAACGGCATTCCGTTTGATCCGGAGAAGCCGACAGTGACCTCTGGCGTGCGTTTGGGGTCTCCAGCAGCGACAACCCGTGGCTTCGGTACCGCAGAATTCACGAAAGTCGGTGATCTGATCGCTGAAGTCCTTGACGGATTGGCCGCAAACCCTGAGGATAACAGTGCTGTTGAGGGTAAAGTTCGTGCCGAGGTTAAAAAGCTTTGTGACGCTTTCCCTATTTACCCGAAATTGTAGGCGGATTTTCTTACGGGGATTACAATTGGGGCAGCGGAACTGAACAGGTAACTAAGGGGATCTGGATGCGCTGTCCATTTTGTAGCAGTGAAGAAACACAAGTAAAAGATAGTCGGCCGACGGAAGATAATACGGCCATCCGGCGGCGACGGGCCTGTGCAACCTGCGGCGCCCGTTTTACCACATTTGAGCGGGTTCAGCTCAGGGAACTGACGGTGATCAAGAAAAATGGCCAGCGCACAGTTTTTGAGCGGGAAAAACTTGAAAAGTCGGTGAATATTGCGACCCGCAAGCGGCCGGTTGAGCCGGACCGTATTGATCGGATGATCAACGGAATTGTCCGTCAGTTGGAAAGCAGTGGGGATCAGGAAGTGCCCTCTGATAAAATTGGCGAGTTGGTAATGGAGGGGCTTGCCTCCCTCGATAGTGTGTCCTATGTGCGCTTCGCCTCGGTTTATAAAGATTTCCGCGAAGCCAAGGATTTCGAAGAATTTATTGGCGAGTTGAGCGATAGCGTCACCAATTGACGTGATGGCAGCAGCAATGGACAGCGAAACAGATCGGCAATATATGCGCATGGCCTTACGTCTGGCGGAGCGAGGGCTTGGATATGTGGCGCCCAATCCGGCGGTTGGCTGCCTGATCGTGCAGGACGGAGCCATCGTCGGTCGGGGTTGGACACAAGCTGGCGGTCGCCCCCATGCGGAAGCAATGGCGCTGGAGCAGGCGGGGGAGAAAGCCAAAGGCGCGACCGCCTTTGTCACTCTGGAACCCTGCGCGCATCAGGGAAAAACACCGCCTTGCGCCGAAGCCCTTGTTGCCTCAGGCATCGCCCGCGTTGTTACAGCGCTGGAAGATCCGGATAAACGGGTTGAGGGCAAGGGACATCAGATTTTGCGGGATGCAGGCATTGACGTGACTGAAGGCCTGCGGGCGAGCGAGGCAGCCTTTCTAAATGCCGGGTTTATCCTTACTAAGACGCAATCGCGACCGCTTGTGACCCTCAAGATGGCGACCAGTCTTGATGGACGTATTGCCACCGCAACAGGGGACAGCCAGTGGATTACGGGCAGGCTCTCCCGTCGTTACGGGCATATGCTCCGGGCGCAGAATGACGCTATCATGGTCGGTATTGGAACGGTTATGTCCGATGATCCTGAACTGACCTGCCGTATTCCCGGTCTGGGGGGCAGATCTCCGATCCGGATCGTTGCGGATACCCGGCTTCGCCTGCCGCTGACGTCCAAACTGGTGATGACGGCGAAGGATGTGCCGCTGTGGATCCTGACGATCCCGGGGAATGAGCGGGAGAGGCTTCTGGCGTATAAGGATTTAGGCGTGAAGGTGATCGAGGTGGCGGCGGATGAAACCGGTTTGCCGGATATGCGGAAGGGTCTGAAACAGTTCGCCAAGCTCGGAATCACAAGAATACTTGCCGAGGGTGGTTCCCATCTTCTGGCAACCTTGATAAAAGATGAACTGGCGGATCGTTTAATGTGGTTCAGGGCGAACAGGATTATTGGCGGGGACGGTATCCCGGCCCTTCAATCCATTGGCCTCAGGCAACTGGACGATGCACCGGAGATTCGGCTGATCGAGGAACGTCGATTGGGCGAAGATTTGTTAGAAAGCTATTTTCTGCGGAACTGATTGACATGTTTACAGGCATTGTGACGGATGTTGGCCGTGTTGCCAGCATTGAAAGAACCGGTGATACCCGGTTTGAAATTGAAACCTCTTTTGATACGACAAGTATTGATTACGGGGCGTCCATCGCCTGCTCCGGACCTTGCCTGACGGTTGTTGACAAGGGAGAAGGGTGGTTCGCAGTTGATGCGTCGGATGAGACTTTATCCTGCACCAGTCTTGGTGACTGGGCAAAAGGAACACCGATTAATCTGGAACGCGCCTTGAAAGTTGGCGATGAGTTGGGTGGTCATGTGGTGACCGGCCATGTGGATGCGGTGGTTACGTTGCAGAAAATGGAAACTATCGGCTCGTCCACCAAACTTGTTTTTTCACTGCCCGAAGCCTATCGCGGATTTGTGGCACCCAAGGGCTCCGTCAGTCTGGATGGGGTCTCTCTCACAGTGAACGATGTCGCGGATGATTATTTTACCGTCAATATCATTCCGCATACTCAATCCCATACGACCTTTGGGACGTTACAAGAAGGTCAACGTGTAAATTTCGAAATCGATGTGCTGGCACGCTATGTCGCCCGCATGACTGAGGTGAATAATAAAAAATGACCTATAAACAATACCTCTCTTCAGCAGAAGAAATAATTGACGATGCCCGAAACGGGCGGATGTTTGTCCTTGTGGATGCAGAAGATCGCGAAAACGAAGGCGATCTGGTAATTCCGGCGCAGATGGCGACACCGGACGCCATCAACTTCATGGCAAAGCATGGCCGCGGCCTGGTTTGCCTCTCCATGTCGGAAGACCGCATCGGTGAGCTCGGCTTGCCGCTGATGGCACAGGATAATGCATCTCGTCTGCAAACCAATTTCACGGTCTCCATCGAGGCTCGTGAAGGCGTAACCACAGGGATTTCGGCGGCAGATCGCTCTCATACAATCGCTGTTGCTATTGACCCCACAAAAAATGCTCAGGATATCGTGACTCCAGGGCATGTATTCCCGTTGGTCGCCCGTGAAGGCGGCGTGTTGCGCCGCGCGGGTCACACGGAAGCCGCAGTTGATATCGCCCGGCTTGCCGGGCTGATGCCGGCGGGCGTGATTTGCGAAATCATGAACGATGACGGCACCATGGCACGATTGCCCGATCTGGTAAAATTCGCGCAGTTCCATGGGCTCAAAGTTGGCACCATTGCCGATCTGATCGCCTATCGCCGTCGCCATGACAGCCTGATCGAGCGGGAGATTGAGACAGATATTTCCAGTAAATATGGCGCCGACTGGAAGATGATTGTCTTCTCAAACAAGCCCCAATATGCCGAACATGTGGCGCTGGTCAAAGGCGATGTTGCAGGGGAGGCGGAAGTTATGGTGCGCATGCATGCTCTCAACCTGCTGGGTGATGTATTGGGGGAGCTGGACGAAAATCCCGATGTTCTTCATTCGGCCATGCGGCAGATTGACCGGGAAGGCAAGGGCGTGGTTGTGCTGATCCGTGAGCCTCGGGCGATGGCGCTCTCTGATCGGGTCCGGCGCAAGCTCGGCAAACCGCTCAAAGAAAATTCCGAACTTCGTGATTATGGTATCGGTGCCCAGATTTTACTCGACCTCGGGATCAAGAACATGATCCTGCTTTCCAATACGACACGGAATGTGGTGGGCCTAGACGGGTATGGACTGGCCATCACAAAAACTGTTGCTATCAGCGATGAGGGTTGAGGATGAGCGATAAAATCCATGTTCTGATCGTTGAAGCGGATTTCTATCGGGATATTTCCGATGCGCTGCTGGAGGGGGCAAAGGAAGTTCTCGATAATGCGGATGCCGTTTATGAAGTCATTCGTGTTCCAGGGTGCCTCGAAATTCCAGCCGCCATTCGCTTTGCTATCAAATCCATGGAATTCATGGGCGGACGGCGGCGTTATGATGCTTATGTGGCGTTGGGTTGCGTTGTTCGCGGCGAAACCTCCCATTATGATACGGTGTCTGAAGAAAGCGCCCGGGCACTGATGGATATTGCTACGAATTATTGCATTGCCATCGGCAACGGCATCATCACGTGTGAAGATATGGATCAGGCTTGGGCCCGGGCTTTGAAAGACAAAAAGAACAAAGGCGGCGGCGCAGCGCAGGCGGCGCTGGATATGCTGGACCTTAAAGAACATTTTGGATTATTCCCTCGATGACCCCTCGCGAGAAAAAACGCGGCGATAAGCATAGCCGCAGAACCCTGGCCCGTCTCAATGCCGTTCAGGCTCTCTATCAGCTTGAGCATGACCCCCAGGCACCGAAGACGGTTGTCGATGAATTTCTGGCTCATCGCGTCGGGGCAGAGATGGACGGGGACCAGTTCAAGGACAGCGATAAACCGCTTTTCGAGGACATTGTCCTCCATACCAAGGAACGTCAGGAGGAAATTGACCTCCTGATTTCCGGAGCACTTGAAAAAGATCGGACGCCGGACCGGCTGGAAGTCGTCCTGCTGGCGGTGCTGCGGGCGGCAACCTATGAATTCCTCGCGCGCATTGACAGCCCGGCAAAGGTACTGATCAAGGAATATGTGGGGATTGCCCGGACATTCTTCACGGGGAAGGAACCGGCACTGGTCAATGGCGTGCTGGATAAAATCGCCAAACAGGTCCGCGCCGCAGAATTTGAATAGATGACCAACGGCTCATCAAAAAGCCAGCTCTCGGAATTCGATTTAATCGATAGGTTTTTTACGCCGCTTGCGGCTCCTATGTCGGGGGCATTCGGTCTGACCGATGACGCGGCAACACTTGCGCCTGATCCCGGAATGGAATTGGTCCTGACTAAGGATGCCATGGTCTCCGGCGTGCATTTTCTGGAAGCCGACGGTCCCGCTAATATCGCGCGCAAACTTCTCAGGGTAAATCTGTCAGATTTGGCCGCCATGGGGGCGATGCCTGTCGGTTATTTACTGGCCACTTTCTGGCCCCAGGGTCATCCAACAGAGTGGATCCAGTCCTTTGCAAGCGGCCTGGCCGAAGATCAGAAGGAATTTTCCATTGGCCTTTTGGGCGGGGATACGGTGCGAACGCCGGGTCCGCTTTGCCTGTCACTGACAGCCATTGGTGAAATCGAGGTCGGTCAGGCGCTTCGGCGCAATGGCGCAAAAATCGGTGATTTAGTTGTTGTCTCCGGGACCATAGGGGATGGTGCATTGGGCCTGATGGCGGCGCAAGGAAATCTTGAAGGAATTGATCCGGATCAACAAGACTGGCTTGGCAACAGATATCATCTTCCGCAACCCCGAATGTTGTTGGGGTCCATGTTGAAAGGCTTGGCAACGGCCTGCGCAGATATTTCCGATGGTCTTGTTGCCGACATCGGTCATATTTGCGCAGCATCCGGGGTCGGCGCTGTATTGAAAGCCGACGATATTCCGTTGTCCGAAGCGGCGAGGACGGCTCTTGTAAAGGTGCCATCGCTCCTCACCTCGGTTTTGAGCGGCGGCGATGATTATGAACTGGTCTTTACTCTTCCGGCTGAGCGCGTCGATAGCCTGGAAACTCTTGCGGCAGCGGCGCAAACCAAGCTTGCAGTGATTGGACGGATTGAAGCAGGCGAAGGCGTAAGTGTATTGGATGGCGCGGGCGTTGAAATACCACTTGTTGAAGGTGGATGGCAGCATTTCTAGCGACCCTGCAGCGTTTGCATAATAGCTATGCAATACTGTTGGTTGCCTAAAAGTCATATTTTTGAAATATTCCACTAAATTTTTATGTTGTTTCAGGGAGACATAAATGCTGGCGATGCAATACTCGGTGCGGCTACCGCAGGATTTTGATGTTGAACAGGTTTATCAACATGTGTCGATGCGAAGTCCGTTATTCGAAGGTCATCCCGGTTTACGGCATAAATTCTACCTCTATGACCGTGAAGAGCATATCTACGCGCCGTTTTACATTTGGGAAAACAGCCAGGTCGCACAGGATTTTCTATTGAACAACCTATTCGGCGGCGTTATCGAAACATTTGGTCGACCACGCGTACGAAGCTGGCAGGTCATCGAGTTTGAATACGGCCAATCCTCTGAAGAGCCCGGTTTCCTCTGTTGTTCGGTAGACAAGGTGCAGTCCCAACAGCCTCTCGACAAGGCCATGGCACGAGAGAAACAGGAACATCGCGATACGCTCGATAAACCGGGCTTATTTGCGCATATGATTTTGCTGGACCCGGATCGTTGGGAAATCGGCCGACTGGGTTTTTGGCGGCATCGGGCTGATGTTATTCAACAGCCCGCAGATGCTGTTTACGAGTATGATGTGCTGAAGATGAATCAAGATTTGCAGGGCGCTGCCTGATATTCCCGTGTTTATCGTCACAAAGCTGCGACCATCACTTCTATTGGTCACGGAAGTGTGGGAAGTTATATCGATAGGGATGGGCAATTAAGAAGAACGGACAAAGGAAAAAGTCGCAATGGATGCCCGAACAAAATTAAGTATTCTGCTGATGTCAGGGTGTCAGGCGCTGATGAACAGTACCACATCCATCATGATCAGTTCGGCGGCACTGGTGAGCCTTCTGTTGCTGGGGGACGATAAATCCCTGGCGACGGTCCCAGTGACGGCAGTCGTGACGGGGACGGCCCTGGCTACTATTCCGGCATCCTTGTTCATGCGGAAGGTTGGACGAAAAGCGGGCTTCCTGTTCGGAGCCATTCTCGGCATGGTCGGCGCGGCGATTTGCAGCTATTCCATTGTCACCGTTAATTTCTGGGGCTTTGCCTTTGGTGCCGCCTTTGTCGGTATGTATACGGCGTTTGGCAATTACTATCGCTTTGCCGCGGTCGATGTCGCTGGCGTCAAGCATAGGAGCAAGGCCGTTTCCTATGTGCTGGCGGGAGGGCTCATCGCTGGCTTCCTGGGACCGCAGATCGCCAGCCACAGCAAGGACCTGTTCGCACCACATATTTTTCTCGGGCCTTATCTGGCCATTATCGTTCTTGGCTTTCTGGCCATGATATTGATCAGTTTCGTCGCTATTCCGAAAATGAGCGCAGCCGAGCATGACGGTGAGCAACGCCCTCTATTGGAGATCGCCAGGCAGCCGACCTTTATTGTAGCGGTTTTAAGTGCGATGATTGGTTTTGGCGTCATGAGCCTGGTGATGACGGCGACCCCGCTCGCCATGATCGGCTGTGGACATCAGTATAGCGACAGTTTCAATGTCATTAGCTGGCATGTTGTCGCCATGTATGGACCGAGCTTTTTCACCGGTTCTCTCATTGCCCGCTTCGGTGAATATAAGATCATCTTCGTCGGGACACTTCTGGGTATTGCCAGTGTTGTTGTATCACTTCTCGGGTTGGAGCTTGCCAATTTTTACGTGGCGTTGGTGCTGCTCGGGTTTTCCTGGAACTTCATGTTTATCGGCGGGACAACTTTGGTGACAACGACTTACAAACCGGCCGAGACGGCAAAAGTGCAGGGGTTCAATGATTTTCTGGTGTTTGGTACAGTTGCAACAGCGTCGCTGTTGTCCGGTCAGCTGCAGGAACATTTTGGCTGGGTTGTCGTCAATCTAGGTGCACTGCCATTGCTCTTTATCGTCATCGTCCTGACGGTCTGGAGCATGTCAAAGTCCAAAGCCCTGAGGAGGGCCGCCGCCCGATAACCCGGCAGCGGCCATGCCTTTAACCTATAAAGGCATCTTCCACGAGGGATTTTTCGATCATTGCGCCAGCCTCGTCGGCGTCGCCCCAGCGGACGATCTTGACCCATTTGTCAGCTTCCAGATCCTTGTAATGCTCAAAGAAATGGGAAATCTGATCGAGCAAGACGTCACGCAAATCCGTATAGTTGGAAATATTTGAATAATAAGGATGCAGGTCGTCGACAGGGACGCCGAGGATTTTCTCATCCTGCCCAGCCTCATCTTCCATAATCAGGACACCAACCGGACGGGCGCGGAGGACGGCGCCGGGCATAACCGGAATAGGGCCGGCAACCAGCATATCTGTTGGATCGCCGTCATCTGCCAAAGTATGTGGGATGAAGCCGTAATTGCAGGGATAGAACATAGCCGTGTGCAAAAAGCGGTCGACAAACATCGCGCCGCTGTCCTTATCCACTTCATACTTTACCGGCACGCCGCCCAAGGGTATTTCGATGATCACATTGACGTCCCGCGGGACATCTTTACCAGCTGAAATCTTTGAAAGATTCATTCTTGCTCACTCCTGAAAATATCTGGCGCTCGGATAGCATGTTCGCAGTCAATAAGCCACTGGCTATTGGAAAAAAAATCAGAATATCAGAGACTGTGCTATTTCGGGACCGCTTGTATTGCTATTTGTCAGGAGAAGTAAATATCTAATATTTTCTTCTAAAATAATTACAACCTGGAATATATATTTAGATGTATAGTACAACAAAATTTTTTACATCATATTTACAAAAAATGTAAAGTAGGTATCGAAGAATACTTTCACTTCGAATTAATAAAAGAATACATTCGGGAAGTATAATCCGGAAATAGGACTTCGCGATAATTCCGCGTTCAATCGCTTGCGGAGAAAATGTTTATCTGGCATTCTGTTTTGCGATGAACAGACTGATTTGTTAATGAGTTTGTCCAAAAGAAAGCTTGATAAAGGCAAAAATATACAACAGCAAGGCCATCTGTACGGTGGCCTTTTTTCGAACTTAAGACGGGGTTGAGATAATGTCAGTAGTATTATGGATACCGATCATCAGCGGGCTCATAGCGTTGGCTTATGGCGTGTATGCAGGACGGTCGGTTCTTTCAAGTGATGCCGGAACGGCGCGGATGCAGGAAATCTCTGCAGCTATTCAGGAGGGGGCGACGGCCTATTTGAACCGACAATATATGACAATCGGAATTGTCGGAATTGTCATTGTCGTTATTTTATTCTTACTATTGGGCCTGAAGGTCGCCATCGGCTTCCTGATCGGCGCTATTCTGTCCGGTGTCGCTGGATTTGTTGGTATGAACGTGTCTGTACGTGCCAATGTCAGAACAGCGGCTGCTGCGGCGAAAAGCCTGAAAGAGGGACTGGATGTCTCCTTTAAGGCGGGTGCGGTAACAGGTATGCTGGTTGTTGGCTTGGCGCTGCTTGCCGTTGCTGGGTATTATGCCTACCTCGTCAGTTCGGGAGTTGAAGGTCGCGGGTTGATTGATAGTCTGGTAGCCCTCAGCCTTGGCGCCTCTCTCATTTCTATTTTCGCCCGTCTTGGCGGTGGTATCTTCACCAAAGGTGCAGACGTGGGCGCTGATCTGGTGGGTAAAGTTGAAGCCGGTATCCCTGAAGATGATCCTCGTAACCCGGCGGTTATTGCCGATAACGTTGGGGACAATGTCGGCGACTGTGCCGGTATGGCAGCTGACCTTTTCGAAACCTATGCGGTGACGGTTGTTGCCACCATGGTGCTCGGCTCTATTTATTTTGCCGGCGATAATGCTGTTATGATGTATCCTTTGATGATCGGCGCGGTCTGTATTATCACCTCCATTATCGGGACATTTTTTGTTAAGCTGGGATCCAGCAACAACATCATGGGCGCTTTGTATAAAGGCTTCCTGGTAACGACGGTGCTCTCTGCATTTGCGCTCTGGCCCGTTACGGAAATGACCTTGGGTATGGACACGGTCCTTACCATTGGCGAGAAAAGCTTCACTGGGATGAGCTTATTCTTTTGCGGTCTTGTCGGCCTTGTGGTGACGGGGCTTTTGATTTGGATTACGGAATATTATACGTCCACTGAATATCGTCCCGTTCGCAGTATCGCGGCGGCGTCCGAAACTGGTCATGGCACAAACGTTATCCAGGGGCTTGCCGTTTCCATGGAAGCTACAGCCGTTCCGGCGCTTATTATCTGCGCGGGGATTGTTGTTTCTTACAATTTGGCGGCCCTGTTCGGGATCGCTATTGCGGTGACCACCATGTTGGCATTGGCCGGTATGGTTGTTGCACTGGATGCCTATGGTCCGGTCACGGATAACGCCGGCGGTATCGCGGAAATGGCGAATATGCCGGAAGAAGTACGTAAAACCACGGACGCTTTGGACGCGGTTGGAAATACCACAAAGGCCGTAACCAAGGGCTATGCCATTGGTTCAGCGGGACTTGGTGCATTGGTGTTGTTCGCGGCCTATACGGAAGATCTGGCCTTTTTCATCAAGAATGCATCCCCGACGGAGTTTAGCTTCTTCCAGGGTGTAACCCTCGATTTCAGCTTGCAAAATCCGTATATCGTTGTCGGATTGATCCTGGGTGGCTTGCTTCCCTATCTGTTTGGCGCCATGGGGATGATGGCTGTGGGGCGTGCTGCTGGGTCAGTGGTGCGCGAAGTGCGTCGTCAATTCAAGGAGATTCCAGGGATTATGGAAGGTACAGGCAAGCCCGACTACGGACGTGCCGTTGACCTGCTGACCAAGGCGGCGATCAAGGAAATGATTATTCCATCCTTGCTGCCGCTTCTGGCACCGATTGTGGTCTTTTTCGTGATGATGTTCATTGCCGATAAATCTGCAGCCTTTGCGACTGTAGGGGCAATGCTTCTAGGTGTAATTATTACCGGGCTGTTTGTTGCTGTCTCCATGACAGCGGGCGGCGGTGCCTGGGATAATGCCAAAAAATATATCGAGGATGGTAATCACGGCGGTAAGGGTACCGATGCCCATGCCGCTGCGGTAACCGGTGATACGGTTGGTGATCCTTACAAGGATACAGCTGGTCCTGCGGTCAATCCGATGATCAAGATCACGAATATTATTGCATTGCTGCTGCTGGCCGTTATGGCCCACTAAGTTTCAGGTAATAATGTCGTTAATGACAGAAAAAGCCTCCGGCGAAAGTCGGAGGCTTTTTTATACTCTATTGATCTGATGTATCGGTATTGAAGCGTCCAAGATTGCCAAAGAGCTGCTCCAAGAAGCCTAATTCACGGCCGCCTGTCGGTGTTGTGCGTTCGACGATTTCCACCTCCCGGCCATCTTCCTTGTCATAATCTTTTATTGCGGCCACAACGTCATTGATATCAAATTTCACAACGATCACATTGCGCTGCTTGACGTCTTTGGGCAGAAACGCGAGATGCTCGGTTTTGCTGCTGATATAGTACCAGGCATCTCCCTCGGTCTGGAACGTCGCAATAGAAGACGGCGACCCCATCAGGCGCTGTACGCCGTCCTTATTGGTGATGCCGGTCTCAATCTGTGCCAACTGCTCCGGGTCCAGACGATACCCCTGATTTGTTTTGATGGGGGAGCAGGCAATGAGCGGCACTCCTACCATCGCTATACATAGTCCGGTTTTGAAATTCATCATGGTCTCGTCGTTTAACTGCCGCTTTGAGTTGACTATACATTGTCAAATGCTTACTTCGTAGGCCAATAAATGGCGTGCTGAACGGTAAATGTCAAATTTTCCCGGTGGCCCATCCCACATATCGGAGGAAAACCAATTGGTTTTCGGTAATTTCTTTAAACGTGATCCTGTGCAGCAATCTGCCGAGCAGCTCTATGCAGCAATTGTCGCGCAGTCGCGGCTGCCTGCCTTCTACGAAAATGCCGAAGTGCCCGATACGGTTGATGGCCGGTTTGAGATGGTTTGTCTTCATGCGTTTCTGGTTATGCGCCAGTTAAAAGGAGAGGATAAACGGCTTCAGAAACTCTCGCAGGCAGTTTTTGACCTTATGTTTGCCGATATGGATCAGTCCCTTCGCGAGATTGGTGTCGGGGATTTGGGTATTGGAAAGCGCGTCAAACAGATGGCTAAGGTCTTTTATGGGCGGGTTGTTGCTTATGAAACAGCACTCGACGGTGGTGCGGAATCACTGGAAGAGGCGTTGGAGCGAAACCACTATGGGACCGTTGATACCGTTTCGGGCGATTCTACGTCGAAGCTCGCGGCTTACGTTCGTGCCGTAGATGCTCGGCTGAAGGAACAGAAAACAGCCGATATTTTGGCTGGAAAGCTCCCTTTCGGAGACTTCTAGAGGGCAAAATATCGGGTTTCCGCTGCATTTTTTGGTGTAGAATTGTTTGCAAATATGGTCAATTATGCCTTCCGATAAAAGCCATTGACCAGATTGCGTGAAACCAGTATTTTCGCGCCTTCGAATCAAATGGCACTGGAAGGAATTTCCGCCATGACCAAAGGCGGTGGCGGTTTTGCATCGGCTATTAATGTTGAACGATTGGGACGTGAGACCCTGACATTCAACATTCATGCGATGCCAACAGAATTAGCGGCGCTTGCCAAGCAGTTGGATGTGTTGGAAATATCGAGTTTGTCAGCAAGCGGAAGTTTGCAGCGGCAGTCGAAAACCGGACAGATCAGGGTTTTGGGCGAGTTTCAGGCGTCGGTAATGCAAGCCTGTGTGGTGACCCTGGATCCGGTTGTTCAGGATGTGGATGAAGAATTTGAGGTCTTTTTTACCTTTGATAAGGAAGATCTGGAAACAGAAGAACCTGACCATACTGTCGGGATGGACGAGATGGATTTACCGGAGCTGATTGTCGACAACCAGATCGATATTGCAGTGGTACTTGGTGAACAAATTGCTTTGGCTTTGGATCCGTATCCACGTTCCAAAGGCCTCCCCGATGACGATCTGTCTGAGACGGGAATGAAAAGCGAGACGAATGATAATGCAGAGGAAGTTCATCGGCCTTTTGCAAATTTAAGGGACTTGATGAACAAGAAATGATATGAGTGGTCGCTAATCACCACCATATATGTGGAAATAAAATAAAGCCCGGGCCCGGGTAATTGATTGAAAGACGAGAAAATGGCAGTACCTAAGAAGAAAACGACGAAATCAAAACGTAACATGCGGCGTGCGCATGATTCGCTGAGTGCAACACAGGCGCAGGAATGCCCGAATTGCGGTGAACTGAAGCGTTCTCACCATATTTGTGGTGAATGCGGTCACTATGGCGACCGTGAAGTGCTGGAAGCAAACGAAGTTCTTTAGTCAGCCTGTTGGCTGATTTTTGGTGACTGGGAACTGGAAAATATATGAGTGAGAATATTGTCATTGCCCTTGATGCGATGGGGGGGGATCATGCCCCCGATATCGTCGTTAAGGGTATTGATCTCATTCGTGTTCGATTTCCGCAGGTTCGGTTTTTGCTATTTGGTGATCAGGTTCGTCTGAACCGGTTGCTGGAGCAATATCCGGGCGTTCGCAATGTTTGCGAGCTCCGCCATACGGACGAGGCCATCAAAGCTGAAGATAAACCGAGCCAGGCGCTTCGTCGTGGTCGCAAGAGCAGTATGCGTCTTGCCATTGATGCCGTGCGCGATGGCGAGGCTGGTGCGGTTGTTTCTGCGGGGAATACCGGCGCGCTGATGGCGATGGCGAGATTCTCCCTGCGTATGATACCGGGCATCGATCGTCCTGCTCTTGCCTCTGTCTTGCCGTCCCCCAGAGGCGAAACCGTAATGCTGGACTTGGGCGCCAATGTGGAATGTGATGCCGACAATCTGGTGCAGTTCGCTTTTATGGGCGCTGATTTTGCGCGGGCTGTGTTGGGGCGCGTGCCGCCCCGCGTCGCCTTGCTGAATGTTGGCACCGAAGAGCTGAAAGGCAACGATACTATTAAGGAGGCGGGGGATCGCCTTAAATCCATTGAGAACTCTCCGTTTGAGTATCATGGCTTTGTCGAAGGCGATGACATTACGCGCGGCGTGGTCGACGTCGTTGTGACGGACGGTTTTACCGGCAATGTCGCTCTCAAAACCGCGGAGGGCGTCGTCTCCATGTTTTCAAATTTCCTGCGCGCCGGATTTCAAAGTACCTTTATGTCAAAAATGGGCTATCTGCTGGCGCGAGGCGGCCTGAATATCCTTAAAGAGCGGTTGGATCCCCGGGTTTATAACGGAGGTGTTTTCCTTGGCCTGAACGGAATTTGCGTCAAAAGCCATGGCGGGACCGATGAGACCGGGTTCGCCAATGCCATTGGCGTTGCCATTGAAATGGAGTCCGATGACATGATCGAGAAAATGATCAAGCATTTCGAGGCTTTCAATATGGTTGAGAAGATGAGCAACAACGCTTCCGATGAAGCTGAGCCAGAAGAAGCAGCCGCCTCCGCTACAATAGAAACATCGCCCAGCAGTCTTGAAGACGCTGGTTAGGACAGGAATTTTATGCGCCGTTCAGTAATTACCGCGACAGGCTCTTATTTGCCGGAACGTATCCTGACCAACGAAGAACTTTCCAAGATGGTCGACACCACCGATGAGTGGATTGTCAGCCGGTCCGGGATCAGGCAACGGCATATTGCGGCGGATGGCGAGCTGACTTCTGATTTGGCGACCCATGCGGCAAAAGCCGCTCTTGAAATGGCGGGGCTCGCGGCTGACGATATCGATCTCATTGTTCTCGCCACCGCAACACCTGATGAAACCTTTCCGGCGACGGCGACCGTTGTTCAGAAAAATCTCGGGATGAAAGGTGGCTTTGCTTTCGACATTCAGGCTGTCTGTACAGGTTTCCTCTACGCGCTGGCGACGGCCGATAATTTTGTGAAATCCGGTCAAGCCAATAAGGCGCTTGTTATAGGTGCAGAGACATTCTCGCGCATTATCGACTGGACCGACCGGACGACCTGTGTGCTTTTCGCCGATGGCGCGGGGGCAATTATTCTGGAAGCAGAGGAGGGGGACGGTACCTCTGGTGATCGCGGCATTCTCACCAGTCATCTGCATTCCGATGGTGACAAGCATGATCTTCTGTATGTCGACGGCGGGCCTTCTTCGACCCAGTCCACAGGTTTCCTGCGGATGGAAGGTAAGGAAGTCTTTCGCCACGCGGTTACTAACCTTGCCAGTGTTGTGCATGAAGCGCTGGAGGCGACGGGCCTGCAGACCAGCGATATTGACTGGCTGATCCCGCATCAGGCCAACAAGCGGATCATCGATGGGACAGGGCGAAAACTTAAACTTTCATCTGAGAAAGTTATTCTAACCGTCCATAAACATGGAAATACTTCGGCGGCTTCTGTTCCGCTGGCATTGGATGAGGCTGTGCGTGACGGTCGGGTGCAGCGCGGCCAGCTTCTGCTTCTGGAGGCCATGGGCGGCGGCTTTACCTGGGGCTCGGCGCTGGTCCGCTGGTAACATTTGCGAATCTCTTTGATCACGACATGAATTTCGCGACATAATCCCTCATCAATTTCAATTGGTTACGGTGGGTTTTTTCTGAAAAACCATGTTTTAACGCTGTAACAGGCGGTATTTACACCTTTATCATTGACGGCACCTGTCGCTTTGATAATTCTGTTAGGTCTAACAGGGAAAAATCATGACAAAAAATACTTTAACCAGAGCAAATTTGGCGGAAGCGGTTTACCAGGAGGTAGGGCTGTCTCGCAACGAATCTTCAGAACATGTTGAGGCTGTGCTTGCAGAAATATCAGACCGGCTGGTACAGGGAGAAACCGTCAAGATATCATCTTTCGGCAGTCTTCAGGTTCGCCAGAAGAACGGGCGGGTTGGCCGTAATCCAAAAACCGGAGAAGAAGTGCCCATTAACCCGCGACGGGTTCTCGTTTTCCGCGCCTCCCACGTCCTCAAAGACAAAATCAATGAAGGCAACGGCGGCGGGAGTTGAAGCATATGGCAGAGGCGCAAACTACGAACGGCCCCCGAAAACTGCAGAAGTCACCTGATGCCTTTCGCACCATCAGCGAGGTTTCGACCGCGCTTGAGGTGCCGCAGCATGTGCTGCGCTTTTGGGAAACCAAGTTCAAGATCGTCAAGCCGCTAAAGCGCGGCGGCGGGCGTCGGTATTACCGTCCGTCCGATGTGGATCTGATCCGCGGTATCCGCGATTTGCTGTACAAGCACGGCTTTACCATCAAGGGTGCACAGAAACTCCTGAAAGATCAAGGCAGCAAGGCGATCAATGTCGATGCCATGGTCATGGCGGCGCGGACGGACAGCAATCCGGCACTGGCCCATGCGGCAGAAAACGGAGTGTCTGGCGGATTGCCCGAAGATGCCCGCCAGCAGATCAGCAGCGTGCTGATTGAGCTGCAAGCCATTAAGAAAATGCTCGTCTGAGCTGCGGGTTGAGGTGTTTATTTGAGGCTCCAAAAAAATACCGGCCGAGCCGGTGATGGGCGTTGCCAAGCAGGTGAGGGGCCAGTATAGTGCGCCTCCAGCCAGACATGGCGGGCAGTAGCGCAGCCTGGTAGCGCACTTCGCTGGGGGCGAAGGGGTCGGAGGTTCGAATCCTCTCTGCCCGACCAAACGCAAGCCTCGAAACCCCGGTTTCGGGGCTTTTTTTATGGTGATAAAAAAGCGTTTTTATTTTTGCCTTTAGATCGTTAAAGTTGCTTGATGCGGAAGTATCTATCTTAACAGAAGGAGAAAAGGACGTGAGAGAGATTAGAGCTGCCTTAAGCGCATTGCTGCTGTTGCTCACCTGCATCGCGTGCTCTCCCTCAGATTATGCATTTAAAGGTGCGGCCCCAAGATATGGGACAGAGGATGGCGAGCTATTATATCGTCTTTCTGTCAACAACCCATCGCTTTCCTTCGATGGTCGCTATATGGCTTTTGATTTTCACGAATTTACCAGCGATGGCAAGCATACTCTTCTGACGCATATGAAGCTTGGCCTATATGATATTCAGAAACAATCGATAGAGATTTTTACGCCTCCGATCCCAGAGGCGAAGTGGCATTCACCGAGTTTTGACCGAGCCGGAAAGCGGCTGACTTTTGTCGCGGTTTGCACCTACAAAATCTGTCCGAATGAGACGCTACGAACGCATATCATGATCATGGATCTTGAAACGAAGAACGTCGCACAAATTACCAATAATAAGCAACGAATTGAGAGTTGGGCTTTCAATTATGCCACAAGCGAAGCTCATCGTGCGAGTGGTGGGCCTGGGTTGCCGCGCGTGATGGTGCGTGGTTATCCGGTCTTTTCAAAAGATGGCACTCGTATTTATCACGTATCCAGGCCGGGTCCCTTAAGATCAAGCGTGTTCTGGTTGCAAAGTAACCCGGATTATTCGTTAAATGTTCTCGACCTAAGCGAGGCATCCGGGACGTTTCAGGCATCTGATAAGCTGGTGCAATATAAGTATGAGGATGCGGTAATATATAAAGGTGATGGCCGAATTGCAGTGTTGAGGGGTAACAACCTGGTCTTTAGTGGTAGAGATGCTGTTGGATACAACTACAAGCCACTTAGAACCCGCAAGCCCACCGCCTTTTTCTATAATCTGGAAGAGAATAAACTTTCGGTTGCCATTGATAAATTTAATACGCCGACAGATCCTCGTATTCCCAGCAAACATAAGCAACGAATATATGGTCTTACTGCGTCCTATGATACGGGACTGATCGTCGGCATTCGGGGCCAGAAACATGACATTGTAACTGCTTGGACCGGCGGTCAGCCTGAAGACCTGATTGCGGCAGAAAAACTGGGTATAGAATGGATTGGTGATGTCGCTCTTTCTGGAGACGGAAGGAGCCTTGCAATCCTGCCGAATTACCGCCCGCCCTACGTTTCGCCACCGGAAATAGACGATTTCTGGATGCTGGATATTGACACAGGAACATTAACAAAACTTCCGTTACGGGATCTATTGCGGTCCGTAATTAAGGCTGCAGAAAAAAGTATTCTGTCTTAAATTGACGGATTGTTATCGTAAGAAATTCGGATATTTGATTCCGCCTCAAACGATGTGCCCGGCATTTTCGCGATATCGGTTGTGAGGTTTTTAAAATGGTAGTGGGGGTCGCCGCAGACCATTTTTGTGGCGACGAGGGAGATGGGCATGCTTTAGACGGCGGCGGCGGGTAGGCGTTTGCAGAGTTTTTCGATTAGATGACCCGTGACCAGGACTACCGGTCGAGGGCAATCGAGGAAGCGGACCTCCACTTGGCTAATACGTACTTTAAGTCGTTGTATACTCGTCGTACACACACATACTATGAGTGTATTTAGGTTGTTATTAGAAAAATAATACATTCTATAGGTGCATACCACTTTCTTCTGGACAGAGGCCGCCGCCGCGCCATAAGCTGCGGGCGTATCTACCGGGGGCGCAATTTGCTGAGATAGCCGACAGGCTGGTCCCTTTGAACCTGATCTGGTTAAAACCAGCGTAGGGAGTGTGTCATTTAGGGATTATCTGCTCTAAATCCGGGGCTTGGGCCTCACGCACTTTCCTTACGTCTTATATGGAGACGAGGAAATGCAAGAGAAATTTATTGAAAATCTATGGTCAAATCTCGCAGCGCTGCGGGAGAAACGACCGCTTGTTCATAATATCACCAACGCTGTGGTCACCAACTTCTCGGCCAATGCGCTGTTGGCGGTTGGGGCCTCCCCATTGATGTCCCATGCGGTGGAGGAGCTGGAGGAAATCGTTGGCATTTCAAATGCGCTGGTGATCAATATCGGCACCCTCGATAGGGCGCAGGTCGACAGCATGCTCACCGCCATCAAATATGCCAACGAAAAAGCCATACCGATTATCATTGATCCGGTCGGGGCCGGGGCGAGCGCTTTGCGCACCGATACCGCCCATGCATTACTGGAGAAGGCACATAGCCCCATCCTGAAAGCCAATGCCGGGGAAGTTTTGGCGCTCGCCAATCAGGCCATCGATACGAAGGGGGTCGATAGCCTCTATACACCCGATACGGCCATTGATGCAGCGCGATCCATTATTGATCGATATCAGGCGGAGGCCGTCGTGATCACGGGGGACGAAGATGTGGTGCTGGATCGAGACCAGGTGACGTTCCATGCCAATGGCTCCCCCCTGATGGCGGATGTCACCGGGATGGGCTGTATCCTGACCGCAATTGCCGGAGCTTTTGTGGCGTCAAATGCCTCCGCGGCAGAAGGAGCGCGGAACGCGGTTACTTATATGTCCATCGCCGGAGAACGTGCCGCGAAGGAGGTCGCAGGGCCGGGGCGCTTTGTGCCCGTATTCCTTGATCAGCTTTATACCCTGACGGAAGAGGATCTCCGCCAGTCTCTAAGGTTGCGAAAAGAAGACATTTTGGCCAGCGCCTGATAGCAGTTGCGGCGGTCGCGTCAGATCGTCGCAATCTATTGCTTTTAAGAAGTATCCCGGTATGTTGCGGACATGGTAACAGAGACAAAAACAACCGCTTCTCCGGCGCAGGTTGAGAGCCGGAAACTGATCGTTAGCTGGCTGGTCATCGTGGCGCTGTTGGTCTTTGCGATGATTGTGCTGGGCGGGGTAACACGGCTCACCAATTCCGGCCTCTCCATGACCGACTGGAAGCCCATCAGCGGCTGGTTGCCGCCGCTGAGTGAAGAGGCCTGGACGGCGGAGTTCGAAAGATACAAAGCTTTCCCGGAGTACCAGCTCGTGAACAAAGGCATGTCGCTTGGCGACTTCAAGGGGATTTATGCCTTTGAATTTGCCCACCGGGTGTTGGGCAGGGTGATCGGTCTTGCCTTCTTTATTCCGTTTTTATTGTTCCTGATATTCGGAAAAATCCGGGGGCCATTGGTGCCCCGGCTTGCCATTTTGTTTGTCCTTGGCGGTCTGCAGGGGGGGATGGGGTGGTTTATGGTCAAAAGCGGCCTGGTGGATGATCCGGATGTCAGTCACTATCGCCTGACCGCGCATCTGGCGCTGGCGAGTTTGATTTTTTCCGTGATTTTGTGGACTATATTTGATCTTGTCCGGCCGGGGTATGAGGGAATTCGCGCGGCACATCGGAATGTGCGGCGCTGGTCGTATTTCGTGCTGATTCTTATTGCGTTGCAAATCCTGATCGGCGGTTTTGTCGCTGGGCTCAATGCCGGATTTATCTATACGGACTGGCCCCTGATGGGGGGCAATTTCCTGCCCGAAGACATGTTCCATATGGCGCCTGCTTACCTTAATTTCCTCGAAAATCCAGGCGCGATCCAGTTTGTCCATCGCATCGTGGCCTATGCGGTTGCGATAGCCTGCGTTTTTCTATACCTGATCAGCCGGCGGCAGGATGTAAGCTATACCATACGTCTTGGTGTTGTCTGTCTGTTGGTGGCAGTCGGGCTTCAGGTCATCCTTGGTATCCTCACGCTGCTTTATGTCGTTCCCGTATCCCTAGGTGCATTGCATCAAGCGGGCGGGATGATTGTGCTGGCGATCGGTGTTTTTGTTGCACACGAGCTTTATGTCGAAGAACGCGGTCAAAAAGAAACTGGCCAGCTCGCAAGTTGACCGGCGTGCTGTCTGAGCGTTTACTCGCAGGTTTTCCTGTCACTCTTATGCAAGAACAACGACGATCGAATATATACAAGACTCGCTTCGAGAGCGGTTGTTTCGTCAAGATTAGTGTTAACATAAGTTCGGGAGTTGAAGCCTGTTTCATAAGCTGACATTACGCCTGCCGAGACGTTGCTGAAGGGAGTTGCGCTGAATTCAGTGATACCGTCAGACAGACCACCACTAAAACCCTTCTGACCTCCGGTCGTCCTGCTTGATAAGTTTAAATTGTTTTGAATTGGCGAATTATTATGGAATTCATTATTTTGTTCCTCAACAAGTTCCGCAATAACGAGATGATGTACGGAAATACGTATGACTAATATAAATATTTTTATGATGGAATTTAGATGATTAAAAAACTAGACCATTTTGTTCTAACAATTTCCAATATTAGGCGTACATGCGAGTTTTACTGTGATTTGTTGGCAATGAAATATGAAGAATTTGGCGAAGGGCGCATGGCGCTGAAGTTCGGCACGTCGAAGATTAATCTGCATATTGAGGGGCATGAGTTTGAGCCGAAGGCACATCGGGCGCTCCCGGGGACAGCAGATCTTTGTTTTATTATCGAAGGATCGATTGCCGATATGCAGGCCAGGCTGGCGGACGCAGGGGTAGATATACTGGCAGGACCTGTTTCAAGAACAGGCGCAACCGGGCCGATCACGTCAATTTACGTACGCGACCCGGATTTTAACCTGATTGAGCTGTCGTCCTACGACGAATAACCGATATGCTTAGGTCTCAAGCGCCTGAGCCAGATCGGCAATAATATCATCCTTGTTTTCAATGCCGACGGAGAGCCGGATGACGTCCGGTCCAGCGCCTGCGGCTTCCTGCTGCTCTGCACTTAATTGCCGATGTGTTGTCGAGCTTGGGTGGATGATCAGGCTGCGGGTATCACCGATATTGGCAAGATGGGAGATCATCTCAACTTTCTCTACCATCTTGATACCTGCTTCATAGCCGCCCTTGATGCCGAAGGTGAGAACCGCACCAGCACCGCCGTTAAGATATTTCTGCGCCAGTCCATGATAGGGGTCCGTCTGTAGACCAGCATAAGACACCCAAGAGACATTTTCGTGGTCCAGCAGATATTCCGCAACAGCAAGAGCGTTTTTGCTATGACGCTCCATGCGAAGGGGTAGGGTTTCGATGCCGTTGAGGATCAGGAAGGCATTGAACGGAGAGAGGGCAGGGCCGAGGTCCCGAAGGCCAAGCGCTCGGCAAGCGATCCCGAATCCCAACTCACCAAAAGTTTCATGGAATTTAAGGCCGTGATAAGACGGATTAGGTTCGCTCATGGTTGGGAATTTATCCGTTGCCCGCCAATCGAATTGTCCGGAATCAACGATGACACCGCCGACGGAATTACCGTGGCCGCCCAGGAATTTCGTTGCTGAATGCAGCACAATATCCGCGCCCCATTCTATAGGGCGGCAGTGATAGGGGGTTGCCAGGGTGTTATCGACGATCAACGGAATGCCAGCTTCATGGGCAATATCTGCGATGGCCTGGATATCGGTGACAATGCCACCGGGATTAGCGAGGCTTTCAATAAAAATGGCTTTGCATTTCGGGGTAAGAGCTTTGCGGAAATCTTCAGGATCTTTCGGATCCACAAAAATCGCGTTCCAGTCGAATTTCTTGAATGCCTGACTGAACTGTGTGATCGACCCCCCATAAAGACGTGTAGAGGCCAGAAATTCATCTCCGGGGGACATTAATGTATGAAAGGTGATGAGCTGCGCAGCATGTCCAGACGCAACCGCAAGGCCGGTTGCTCCACCTTCCAATGTAGCAACCCGTTCTTCCAGAACCGCATTGGTCGGGTTGGTCAGGCGGCTGTAGATATTGCCAAAAGCCTGCAGGTTGAAAAGCTCCGCCGCGTGATCCACGTCATCAAAAACATAGGAGGCCGTCTGATAAATTGGCGTGACGCGCGCGCCCGTGGTTGGATCTGGCGCGGCCCCGGCATGAATAGACAGGGTTTCGAATTTGGGATTACTCATCTCATTTCTTCCTTACAAGTTTTTGGCGTTTGGAGGAGATAACACGGGATCGCCCGCCCATAAAGGCGATTTCTCCGGACAGGCGTCCAAACTCGATCTTCGGGCATTTATTCATGACGACCTTGAGGCCAGCCGCCTCCGCTTTGGCTGCGGCCTCGTCATGGCGAACGCCGAGTTGCATCCAAAGGTATTTTGCCTTGATCGTCATTGCGTCGTCTGCGATCGCGGGAATAGCGTCACTGATGCGAAAGCAATCCACCATATCCACGGGAAAAGGAATATCAAGGAGCGATGCATATACCGTTTCATCCATAATTTTGCCGCCCGCCTTTCCCGGATTAACCGGGATCATGCGAAACCCCTTCCGTTTCATATATTTCATGACGTAGTAGCTGGGCCGGGCCGGATTATCACTGGCCCCGACAACGGCAATGACCTTGGTCGTATTCAGAATCTCGCTGATATACGCATCCGCATAATTATCATGGTCCATACAGCTATTCGCCGCGCCATTTTGGATCACGTTTTTCCAAAAATGCTGATATTCCCTCCTGGGCATCCCGTGTCTGCATATTCTCCGACATGACCTGTGATGTATAGTCATAAGCCTCGGCGAGGGGCATGGTGAGCTGCTGATAGAAAGCTGTTTTGCCGGTGCGGACGGTAAGCGGGGACTTTGACGCAATCCTTTGGGCGAATCCCAGGACAACATCATCCAATTCACTTTCCGGCATCGCACGGTTTATCAAACCAACGCGCGCCGCATGATCCGCGTCCATAAACTCTCCGCCTAATAAAAATTCCATAGCGTGCTTGGGCGATACGTTCCTGCTGAGGGCGACCATTGGCGTTGAACAGAATAGTCCTAAATTGACGCCTGGTGTTGCGAATTTTGAGGAAGCCGACGCAAAGGCTAAATCGCATGAGGCCACCAATTGCGTTCCTGCTGCTGTCGCCATGCCGTCGACTTTGGCAATCACCGGTTTGGGAAGGTTGACAATACTCTGCATCATTTGGCTGCATTGCCGGAACAAGATCTGCATCTGGCTTTCCCGACTATCGCCCATTATTTCTTTCAGATTATGTCCGGAGCAGAAAATCGGGCCGGTTGCCTGCAAGATCACGACATGGATGTCGGATGCAATCTTTATCTCATCCAGAATATTCTGGATTTTCGCCATGACGTCCGAGGAAAGGGCATTTCGGGATCCCGGATCATTCAGGGTGAGGGTCGCAATTTCGGAGTTTACCGATAAACTGACATTTTCGGCACTACCATCATTTGCCTTGCGTTGCTCTGACATGACTATTCCTTTAAGGGCAGCGGACCGCGCTTACGCAGCCTCATTATTTAGAAAATAGCAAGCCGTTGCCAAAGAAGCGGCCTGATACTGGAAATCTGGTTCCCACAATAGCGCACTATTTGCGGTGATCAAAGAAAGAGTGGCCAAAAGTTATTAACTTTGCGCCCAAGGAGCTTTTGTCAGAACGCCGCGGGCAATCATTGGTGTAACGGCGGAATGACGTGAATATATATGTAGTGTTCCGTCTGCTTTTATACGCTCGTCGATGTTACCGGCATTTGTGGTAATCAGAATGGCGCTGCTGTCATTATCGACAACACCGACGATGGCAGAATTTTGATCGCCGGTTTTAAGGCATCCGGCGAAACGAGCATTGAACTACTGTTTTACGACGCGCGTTGTCTCGATATCAAAAAAATGAACGGTGCCACTATTGGTAACTACCAGTTCACCTGTGCTTTTGGATTGCGGAAGGTGTGAGGTGGAAGAGACACCTTTGCATGCATCCTGCCAGATAACTTGTATATTTTCTCTCTGTTCTGGGCTGATGTTTGTTCCAGGCATTTCAGTGGCATTTAGGCACCTTTTGAGTGTATAAATTTAGTAAATACATCTATAAAGATTGTTTGCGATACGGCTGTGTGCAAGCGAGTGAAGTAACTTATTGCGGGAAGGCGGGCCAAATTCTATTCTGCCACACATAAGAAAATAAATGCGATGCAAGGAAACCAAGTATGCCTGTCATGACTGCGCAAATGCTCGAAGACTTTAATCGGGAGCATTTCCCGCAAGTGGATCATATGAATATGCGTGTAGAGCATGTGGATGATGAATGCATTACCATCCGTATGACAGTGAGCGAGCAACATTTACGTCCAGGCGGCACGGTTTCGGGCCCGACCATGATGGCACTTGCCGATGCAGCCATGTACCTTTTGCTTTTGGCGCAGATAGGGCCGGTGGCACTGGCGGTGACGACAAATCTTAACATCAATTTCCTGCGCAAGCCCGAGGTTGGGGACATCGTAGCGAAAGGAAAATTGCTGAAGCTTGGCAAAACACTGGCGATGGGGGAAATATCGATTTTCTCCGATGGGCTGGAGGATCCGGTGGCTCATGTCACGACGACCTATGCCATTCCGCCAAATTCACGGTAATATAATACCATATTGATAAATCTGTGTAATAGCAGCGTTATTTCGTTTGACTTGGCGCAAAACTGATATTATATCGCCTGCAAGACGGGAGCACTGCGCTTCCTTTATTTGTTGTGCCCTGCTAATGCGAAGGCGAAAAGTTAAATGAAAACCTATTCTGCGAAACCAACTGAGGTGGAGAAGAAATGGCTGTTGATCGATGCTGAAGGCCTCGTTCTCGGTCGTCTTGCCTCGATTATTGCGACCCGCCTCCGCGGCAAGCATAAGCCCATGTACACGCCTCATATAGATTGTGGCGACAATGTTGTTGTGATCAACGCTGAGAAAGTGGCGCTCACCGGCCGCAAGCTGACCGACAAGATCTTCTATTGGCACACCGGATATCCCGGCGGTATTAAGAGCCGTACGGCAGAGAAAATACTTGATGGTAACAATCCGGAACGGATGGTTATGAAGGCCGTACAGCGGATGATCCCACGCGGGGCTATGGGCCGTGAACAATTCAGTAACCTGCGCGTTTATGCGGGCGCCGAACATCCTCATGCAGCGCAGAACCCGGAAGTCCTAGACGTTGCTGCCATGAACTCTAAGAATACAAGGAGCGCTTGAGTATGGCTGATGAAGCAAACTCCCTCGAAGATCTGAAAAATCTTACCGGAGCTGTCACAGGTGAGGCGCCAGCCGCCGTTGCCGGAGCAGAAGTAATTGAAGCTGCTGAAGTGATCGAAGTGGTTCTTCCCGATCCACAAATCGATGCCCAGGGTCGTGCATATGCAACAGGCAAACGGAAAAACGCGATTGCCCGTGTCTGGATCAAACCAGGTTCTGGCAAGGTGACCGTCAATGGTCGCGATCAGGTCGAGTATTTCGCCCGCCCCGTGCTCCGCATGCTGTTGTTGCAACCGTTTGAAATCACAGATCGCGTAGGTCAGTTCGATGTGATCTGCACCGTCAAAGGTGGCGGATTGTCCGGTCAGGCCGGCGCCGTACGCCACGGTGTTTCAAAAGCATTGATGTATTACGAACCTGCCTTGCGCCCGGCGCTGAAGGCAGAAGGGTTCCTCACACGCGACAGTCGCGTTGTGGAACGGAAGAAATACGGCCGTGCGAAAGCCCGTCGGAGCTTCCAGTTCTCGAAACGTTAATCGTCTCCGAGATATCCCGAATTTGGAAAAGGCCTGCCGTTTGGTGGGCCTTTTTTATGGGCTGGTTTTACGTAATTTGAGAAAGCCGATGACGGCGACAATTACCATCAAAACTCCTGCGGTCCAGTAAAGGCTCTCAAACTGATTTGTTGCCGCATAAAGCGTACCGCACACTGCCATGCCGACGGTGCCGCCCATAAGTTGCGCGGTCATGGTGAGGCCACCGCTCTGGCCAAGTTTTTCCATGGGGACTGAATTGACAATGGCGCGGCGAGTGGACACAAAGTGAAAGGGCAGGGCGCAGCCCCAGGCAATAAAGGCCGGGATCAGAACGTAGTAATTCTGGAGCCCGACAAAGAGGGCCAGCCAGATCATACCTCCAGCATTCAGGCAGAGCCCGATCAGGGAAATTCTGCGGGCATCGAAGCGATCCGCAAAGGAACCCGCCACGAGAGATGACAACAGTGAGGGAAGTGCCGCTGGGAGTAATGCGATGCCCGCTTGCAGCGGCGACATGTCCAGGACTTGCTGCAGGAATAGCGCGGTGAAGATAATCAGGACAATTTTTCCAAATTCCCCCATAAAAACAACCATATTCATGACCGAGAACGTACGGAGAGAGAAAAGAGCGAGGTCAATGAGCGGCTGTTTGATTTTCAATTCAATTGCAATAAAGGCAACGGCCGAAAAAGCGCCAATACAAAGACCGGTAATGATAAATGGGTTGTGCCAGCCATAGTCCGGGACTTCCATGACGGCAGTGACCAACGCTCCCAGCGCAAGGATCATGGCCGCCAGTCCCTTGAAATCGATCATGGAGAGACCGCTGGTCCCTGCCTCATATTTTTTTCCTGGTTCCCGCCAGGCTGAAATGAACATGACAGCCACCACAAGAACAACGGGAATATTGATCCAGAATATCCACCGCCAGCTCAAAACATCAGTGAAAAAACCGCCGACAAGGGGTCCAAGGGAAATGAAAGTCGCGCCGACGGCCGTTTGGATGCCAAAAGCGCGCCCTCGTTGCTCAGGCTCGAAGACGGCCGTAATCATGGCAACAGTGAAAGGGAAGATTACGGCGGCGCCGAGCCCCTGAAAACCGCGAGCGATAATCAGCATTAAACCGGTTTCGGAAAACCCGCATGCAATGGAGGATAATCCGAAAATGGCAAGAGCTATCAAAAATAAACGCCTGTATCCGAAGATATCTCCCATTTTTCCGGCGGCGGCGGCCAGCACCGTAAACACCAAAAAATATGCATTGACGATCCAGTGGGAATTCACCTGACTCATGCCGAGATCTTTTTGAATAGTCGGCAAAGCGACCCCGACAACCGTTTCATCCAATACGATCAAGGCGAGGGTTCCACCCATCGCCGCCAACACCCACCATTTTCGGTTTCCGTCAGTGATGCGGATCATTCTATTGTCCTTCTGCCCGGAAGTCGGAGGCCCAGCTTACGATCAGATACTTCATGTAACAAGGTGACTTTTTTGTTGGGCCATGACAGTCTTGAAAGAAAAAAGGAGATGAAAATGTCAAAACTTGAAGATTTTTACAACTGGGATGAGATCCTCGACGGCCTTAATAAATATCTCCGGCTTCGGGCAACACCGATCGGCATGAAACTGTTTGAGAGCCAGGAGGAAATGGAGGCTGTTCCCCGTATCCGCAGACCTGAATTTATTCATACAGCAGATCAGATTGTAGCACAGGCGTGCCGTCTCGGCTGGACCGTTGGGGTCACCGCCGAGGATTTTGTTGGGGCACAATGTGGTGCGGTCCTTGGGCTCCGCCCGCAGGATGAGGCCTGGCAGAAGGGCGAAAATTATGCGGGCGTCTGGTATGAAACCGTTGCGGATGCCACCGAGCACCAAGCGGCAATGCAAGTTGTGCCGGCCGGGCAATTTACCGCCATGGCCGTCTCCCCACTTGCGTCAGGGCGGCTTAATCCTCCGGATATCTGCTTGATTTATGCGACACCGGCACAAATGATCTTGTTTA
>Ga0315338_1001071_pt1 | contig 40290 bp, 37 predicted proteins | sample ASW8metaG_FD_204518 | JGI IMG/M metagenome (GOLD analysis project Ga0315338, IMG submission 204518) | Ammonia-oxidizing marine archaeal communities from Monterey Bay, California, United States - ASW #8 | ecosystem: Environmental > Aquatic > Marine > Coastal | place: USA: California | collected... | reverse complement strand
GGCCCTGAGAATCGCTTCGCGCTTGAACTCCGCGCTGTAGCGCTTATATCGCTTCGGCTTCGTCATCCAACACCTCCTAGCGCCCGTTGCGCCTAGTCTAGGTGTCCATTAAAACGGGGGAAAACCATAGAACCAGACGTATTTTGGTTAGGCGCAGAAGGTCTCTTTCTAACCAACAACAGCCATTCGAACGTAAGCTGGAAAGACGAGTGGCCGTTCAGAGCCGATGATTAAACACGCCGTTTAATAATAATTGCTGCGGGCCGGGCACAGCCTCGGCTAAGCTATTGCCGATTGGCAGCATGCGGCGAATAATAGCGTTAATTAATTGGATCGCTCAGACTTAGGTTGGAACCATGGCAGACGACGACTCGCCGGAAACAGTCGGCGACGCATTGGGTTTTGATGCAATCACCCAGCTCGACGCCGTCCTCGACGTCGAGGTGGACATCATTGCCGTCCTTGGAACGTCGATGATGCCGATCAACCAGGTTCTGAAGTTGGGCCGTGGCGCCGTCGTCGAACTCGACCGCAGCGTCGGTGAGGATATTGAAGTCCTTGCCAATAACCGGTTGGTCGCCACCGGTGAGGTCATTGTCATTGAAGACCGCCTGGGCGTAACAATCACCGAGATCGTCAAGATGACGGGATCTGTAGTCGGCTGAGACTTAAAGTATTGGACGCGATATGGGCCCAGTTCGGCTCATGTGACGCTCATGGCGGTCATACCGATTATTGTAACGATCCGCGCAAGATCGCCCCAGTGACGCTCACCTGAATATCTCTTTGCAGAACGCCATACGCCAACGGAAACCATAAAATTATATGGCAACGTTGGTACGTATCCGACGATCAACGCGTAAATCGGACGGTCAATGGTGATTAGAAAAAGAAAGAGCGCGCTGGACGTTACGTTGATGATGATGCCACCCAAAACTGCCCAGTTCCAGAAAACGTCTGGAAGTGTTAGCTCGCCATACCATAGGTCGCGAATTTTCGTCATTGAGCATTATAATAAGCCCCAGTCGCAGGATTTTCCATCGAGGCTGAATATTGGTACCGGGGCAACAGGAGCAGAAAACGCCTGCCCAGATCGAGGTCTGTTCTACCCCCTCATAACGGACATCGAACGCAAAATTCCAGATTTCGCGCGGATGACTTCCGTTTTTCCCCCAACACTGGACCGATAGGAGAAAGCTTGTGGCGAAATCCATAAAATGCGACGACTTATTTCCGGGCTGTGATTTTGAGGCCCAGGCAAATAGCGAAGAGGAATTACTCGAAAATGCGGCCGCGCATGCCGTAACGGTTCACAATGTCACCGATGAAATCGTGGCAAAGGTCAAAAGCTGTATTCGTGACATCTGAAGACTTTTTTTTGAGCCCGATTTGGCTCAAACCTGCCGAATTCGCTCGACGCTTATGATGCCTGCTGTGCACCCTGATACCAGGAGTTAGATTTTAATGAGACGCTTCGGAGTTTTCTTAACCGCCATGTTGCCCGCCATTGTCATTGTTTTGGGGCTGCACGTCTCTGGTAACGCAGCCGCCCAAGGGCGGACGCCCGAAAGCGCTGTCAAGAAACACGACAAGAACGGAGACGGGCGCGTCAGCCGGGACGAATGGACCCGATCCCCGAACGTCTTCAAGCGCATCGATAAAAACGGTGACGGATTTTTGACCGCCGATGACTTTGCCAAATTTTTTGCGGCGCGACGTGCCAAACGGGGTGATTCAGACCAGCAACCGGAAAAGAGCCGAGAGAAACAAGATGGACAGAAAAAGCAGATCAGTCCCGATGAGATCATCACGAAGCTGGATCGCGACGGCGACGGAAAAATCGCCCGCGCCGAGTGGCGTCGCGACGATAAGAATTTCAAACGCAGAGATGCCGACGGCGACGGTTTCATCACCCGAGAAGAACTGACGGCCGGAAAGTCGAGCACCAATGGCGACCAGGCGAAAAAGTCGGACACCAATGGCATCAAGGCGAAACTGCTTGGTATCTGGAAAGTAGCGGTGGAACAGCGCAGCTTTGTTAAATCGGCGATCGTGTTGGCCCATCGCGGCAAGATTGTGGCGCAGGAAGCAATCCGGGTCGGCGCCGCGACCCCAATGCATGTGGCCAGTGTGTCAAAGTCGTTCACCGGCGCCTGTGCCTATGAGGCCATGAAGCAAGGTGTACTTTCCGAGGATATGAAACTTGGCGATATATTTGGCGCACGGCTGGAAGGCATTGGGTTGGACGATGCGGCACGGGCAAACATCAGCATCGGCGCGCTTCTCTCACAAACCGCCGGCATTGGTCCGGACCGGACACAAAACGGCGCCTATTCAAGCTACTACGGATCCGCAGCGTCCCAGGACAAAATTATCGCGCAAACAGCCCTTCGTGCAGGTCCCCACAAACCTGGAAAATACTACTACACAAAAGAAAATTTCAGCATTTTCGCCGAAGCTCTCGAAACGCGAAGCGGTAAATCCTACGAATTGTATTGCACGGAGGCGGTATTTCGGCCGATCGGTGTCAATTCCGCGCGCCTTTCAGATTATTGGGGCTTTTTCGCGTCAGGCGGCGGATGGCAAATTTCCACATTGGACTTGGCAAAATTTGCAATGCACTACGCCAACCCGAGGCAGGGGTTGGGTGCGGAACTGTCGCGGTTTGCATCAGGAACCATAAAAGGCAAACTCAAATACGGGATGGGTATGGCGTACAGGTCAAAGGGCGAAAAAATCGGCGCTATTACACATTCGGGATACCTAAACGACGGTAAAGGGCGACGCGATGCGGGCTTCTTCTTTTCGTCTCGCGACGGTTGGGTTGCCGCGTTGACGGCAACTGAATTGATGCCCAAAGAAATGCAAAAGTTACAAAATGATTTCATGAAAATGATACTGGGACGTAGTTGACTGTCCAACTATTCTTCGATTTGTTGATCCTTCAACTCCAGCAATATTATCGGCGCGCACAGCCATTCGGCTGTCAAGATTGAGGGGCGAAAAAACGACCTCTCGACTTGGCTGGCTGGCATATCAGCTCCGACAAACACATTGGGAACGGGGCGGAACTGATGTGATCTGCCCCGGCATTTTAGACGTCGACGCCAAGGTATCTGGCCGTGCTCTCGATCTCCGTATGGCCGAAAAGCAATTGAACCGCGCGTAGGTTACCGGTGCGGCGATAGATTAGCGCCACCTTTGTTCGCCTTAACGCATGAGTGCCTGAAATTGATGCATCCAATCCAATACTCGTCACCTACGGCGATATAAGTTTCACGCCCAGCGGGACGACCCCGACACGGTGACGGTGAAGGCAGGCCTTGGCCCGCTCGGTTGCGGCTGACGCCGTTCAATAATGACGTGTTCATCCTCACCACATAGGCGCACCAAACAGAGGGTTCGCGGCGCCGGGCTGTTTCATTTTTATCGCCGCGTGCTTTGCAGGCCGCCACCGGCGTGGCATCACATGACGTATAGCTTCATGGCGGACACGGACGGTAAAGGAGACGGGACGTGAACCTGTTTGATCTGAGCGGCAAGGTGGCGGTGATTACCGGGTCGACCAAGGGCATCGGTAAGGCCATCGCCGAAGAGATGGCGGCGCACGGGGCGAAGGTCGTGATCACGTCGCGCAAGGCCGACGCCTGCGACACGGTGGCGCAAGGGATCATCGATGCCGGCGGCGAGGCCGTGGCGATCCCGTGCAACATTTCGCACAAGGAACAACTGGATCACCTGTTGGCGGAAACCCGCAAGACCTGGGGCCGGATTGACATCCTGGTCTGCAACGCCGCCGTCAATCCGCACTTCGGCCCATCATTGGAAATTCCCGACGACGCCTTCGACAAGGTCATGGAGGTCAATATCAAGTCCAACCACTGGCTCTGCCAGATGGTCGCGCCGGAGATGATCGCGCGCAAAGACGGGGCGATCATTATCGTCTCGTCGATCGGCGGGCTACGCGGCAATCTGATGCTCGGCGCCTATTGTATCTCGAAGGCCGCCGACATGCAGATGGTCAGGAATTTGTCCGTCGAATTGGGGCCGCACAATATCCGCGTCAACTGCATCGCGCCGGGCCTGGTGAAAACGGACTTCGCCCGCGCACTTTGGGAAAATCCCGACCGGGCCAAGGCGCGCACCGACACAACACCGCTCAGGCGCCTGGGTGAGCCCCGCGACATCGCCGGTATCGGGGTCTATCTGGCCTCCAAGGCCGGCGCCTGGACCACCGGACAGACCTTCGTCATCGACGGCGGCGTCACCGCCGTCGGCGCCGGTTAAGGGGCCGGCCGGATCATGACGGAAGCGGGAGCCGTCGAAACCCAACCGGTCCGCGACGCCCACCGCATCGATGAGGCCACGCTGGGCACTTACCTGGCCGACCATGTCGAGGGTTTCGGTGGCACCATGGAAGTGCGGCAGTTTCCCATCGGGCAATCCAACCCGACCTACCAGTTGATCACCGGCGGACGCCGATATGTGCTGCGCAAGAAACCGCCCGGCAAGCTGTTACCGTCGGCCCACGCTGTCGACCGGGAATACAAGGTCATGAAGGCGCTGGCGGCGAGTGACGTGCCGGTGCCGGCGGCGCTGCATCTTTGCCAGGACGAGACGGTCATCGGCACCGATTTTTTCGTTATGGCCATGGTCGAGGGCCGGGTCTTCCATGATCCGGGATTGCCGGGCATGACGCCGGCGGAACGCGGCACCTATTTCGATGACTACATCCGCATCCTGGCGGCGCTGCATGCGGTTGATCCCGCCGATGTGGGCTTGTCGGCCTTTGGCCGGCCGCAAGGTTATCTGGAACGCCAAGTGGCGCGCTGGTCAACGCAGTACGAAGCGTCGAAAACAGAAGACATACCGGCGATGGATCGGATTATCGACTGGTTGCCCAAAAATCTGCCGGCGGACACATCCGTGTCTATCGTTCACGGCGATTACCGGCCTGGCAACACGATCACCGATGCCGCCAAACCAACGATTGCCGCCGTCTTGGATTGGGAGCTTTCGACGCTCGGCCATCCGCTCGCCGATCTCGGCTATTGCTGCGCCGCTTATCACGGCAAAATTTCCTCGGTCGGTGATTTCAGCCTGCTCGACCACGCCGCACTTGGCATCCCGACGGAAACCGAGTTCGTCGAGAAATATTGCCATTACAGCGGCCGCGACGGGATCGACGACTTCGCCTACTACGTGATCTTCTCGCTATTCCGCAGCGCCGCCATTATCCAGGGCGTCTATAAACGCGGCCTCGACGGCAATGCATCTTCAGAGCAGGCCCTGGAGTTCGGTAATATGGCGCGGGGCCGCGCCGAAACGGCCTGGCAACTGGTCGAGGAAAATTTCTGAGCCAGGTTTGCCGGCTTTGCCCGACGCTAATTGAGGCCGGCTTCCTTGAAATATTTGACGGCGCCCGGATGCCGCGGCGCGCTCAACCCGTCCTTGGTCATCGACTGCGCGTTCAGGGCTTTCAACGCCGGGTGCAAGGTCTTGAATTTTTTCAAATTGGCAAAAACCGCCTTGACGATCTTGTAAGCGGCGGCTTCCGAAAGGGCCGTGGAACCGACCACGGTGGCACCCACCCCAAAGGTCCGGACCCGGTGGGTATTGTTCTTGTAGAGGCCGGCCGGAATGGTGACCGGCGCATAATAGGGCCGTGATTTGACCAACGCATTGATGCCCGGTCCCGAAACCGGAATCAGCCGTGCTGCACAGCGCGCCGTGGCATCGCTGATGGTTTTTGACGGATGGCCCACCGTATAAACCATGACGTCAATTTTGCCGTCACACAGCGCCTTCGCCTGCGCTGCGGCGTCCAGTTGCATGACCTTTGAGAATGTCCGGGCCCGCCAGCCCAGAACCTTCATGACCTCGATCATGGTGCCGCGGGCGCCGGAGCCCGGGTTGCTGACATTGACCCGCTTGCCCTGAAGATCGTCGAAGGTCTTAATCCCCGAATCAGCCCGGGCGACGACGGTGAACGGCTCGGCGTGCAAGGAAAACAACGCCCGCAAATCCTTAAAGGGGCCATCTTTCTTGAATTTGGCGCTGCCCTCGTAGGCATGAAATTGCCAATCCGATTGGGCAATCGCAAGATGCAGGGATTTCGTCCGTAGTGCTTTCAGGTTAGCGATTGAGCCCTTGCTCGGCTGTGCCGAACAGCTCAGGCCTTGCTTCGCATAGGCCCCATTGACCAGCCGGCAGATCGCCCGGCCGGCCGGCAGATAGACGCCGCCCGCGCCGCCCGTACCGAGCAACACGACGGCCTCCGCGGCCGATGCCGCGTGGTTGTAAGAGAAGCTGAATACCGTGATCGCGGCAATCACCACCGCATCGAAAGTCTTCGGTCGAGACATCTCCACTTTGCCCCCTGGGACGCCCTGGCCAAGTTTCACGCCAATTCAGTCTATCTCAGGGGGCGAGAGAGAGGAAGTCCCCTTATGGCCAGCCGGCGATCATCGCTCGCGGAACGCCGTCTTCACGGAGCTGACCACCGGTTTCAGGAGATATTCCAGCAACGTCTTGCGACCGGTTTTTATGTCCGCCTGCACGGTCATCCCGGGCAACACCCGATTGTCTTCCGGATCGAAGCCGACATAGCCGCGGTCCATCGCGACGATGCCCTTGTAGTAGGGGTCGCCGGACTGTTCGTCGGCAAAGGTGGTCGCCGAAATCTCCCGCAGCTCACCGGTGATGCCGCCGTAACGGGCAAAATCATACGTCGACACCTTGATGGTCACGGGCTGACCGATTTTCACGTGACCGACGTCGCGGGTCATGATCTTGGTTTCGACGAACAGTTCCTTATCCAGCGGCACGATCTCCATGATGATCGCACCGGCCGGGACAACCCCGCCGACGGTGAAAAACTTCAACCCCTTGACGATGCCGCGCACCGGCGCCGCGATCTGCAATCGCCGCACCCGGTCGAACAGACGGCTGAGTGATTCATTAATCTGCGCCAGCTCGTTGGTGACGATGCCCATCTCATTGAGGTTCTGTTCGCGGCCGTTGGTCTCCAATTCGTCGAGCTTGCCCATGGTTTCCTGCAGCGCTTCCTCGGCGCGTTGGCGGTCGACCACCAGACTCGACAATTCACCGCGGACATCATTGGCGGCACGCTTGGCGTCCAGATAATTGATTTTCGACGCCAAGCCGCGGCGGAACAGGTCCTCGCGCAGGTTCAGCTCTTCGAGCCGCATATCAGCATCCCGCGACAACGTATCTTCCTGCTCATCAAAACCGGCCAGGTCCTGCTTGCGTTGCTCGATTTGGGCGTGCAGAACAACGCGCCGGTTCTCCGCCGCTTGGCGCTGGCTTTCATAAATAACCTTCTGATCATCGACCAGGTCCTTGTATTCGGGTCCGATGAAGGAGAAGTCTGGTTCACGCCCGGTGCCCAGCGCGCGCAGCCGTTCAGCCTGCAGTTCCAGGGCCGCGCGGCGCGCCTTGGTCTGGTTCAACTCGGTCGCGGCGCCAGAGGGATCAAGGCGCATGAGGACTTGTTCCTTTTCCACCACTTCACCCTCTTTGATGGGAATCTCCGAGATGATGCCGCCTTCCAGATGCTGGATCGACTGAACCTGACCCGTCGGCACAATTTCGCCCGACGTCACCGCCACTTCGTCAACGTTGGTGACACCGGCCCAGGCCAGGAAGGCGATGATAACGATACAAATCGTCAGCATGGCGACGCGGATCAGTCCTGATGAACCGGCTTCCTCGAGGATCACTGATTGCGCCAGGAACCGCGTCTGGCGGTCGCCGCGCCGCACCTTGCGGGCGGGTTCGTCGTGGCCGTCGGCTGTGGCTAGCGCTTGTTCGCTCATGACACCCTCACAGGAAATCCTTGGGCATCTGGCCCAAGACTTCCTCGGCCGGACCGTAGGCCCGGACGTTTCCGTAATCCAACCACAGAATCTTGTCGGCCATGCGCAGATGGCTCGGCCTGTGGGTTACAATAAGCACCGTCGATTCACCGCGCAACTCGTCGACGTAGCGCATGAATTGTTGGTCGCCTTCAAAATCGAGTCCGTTGCCGGGTTCGTCAAACAACATGACCGGCGCCCGCTTCAGGTATCCGCGGGCCAAATTCAAGCGCTGCAGCAGACTGGTCGGCATGGACCCGACGCCGGTATCGCCGATGCGCACCTCGAACCCGGCGCGTTGCCATTTGCCCGACCCCTGCTCCAGGGCCAGAACATCTTCCAACACACCGGCCTTCTCGCACGCCCAATGCATGTCGTCCAAGGTTGCCGTCGGGTGCGCCAGGCGCATGTTCTGGGAGATCGTGCCGTAAAAGAATTCCTGCGACTGGGGTACGTAGGAGACGGCGTGGCGTAGTTCCACGGGGTCCATCTGGCGGATGTCCTGATTGTCGATGCGGATCGAACCGGCTTGCGCCGTGTACATACCGGCCAACAGCTTCAGGGCGGTTGATTTCCCCGATCCGTTGCCGCCGACGATGCAGACCACGTCGCCCGGTTCCGCATCGAAGCTGACGCCAACCAGCGCCGGGTCGGCGTCGGGGCTGTAGCGGATTGAAACCCGTGCGAAACTGATGATGCCCTCGAAGCGCTTCAACGGATTGACGATGCTGTGCTGTTCGCGCTCGGCCTTGATGTTCATCAGATTGTTGATCTGGCCGATACTGGACCGCACCTGGGTAATCCGCGACATGGACATGAAAGCACCCTGCAGGGGGCCGAGAATGCGCCACACCAGCATCATTGTCGCCACCAGGGAGCCGACGGTCATGTCGCCATCGAGCACCCGGAAGACGCCGAATACGATGGTCCCGACGCCCGACGCGACCATCAGAATATGCGATGCGGTGGCAACCACGGACGACAGTTGCGACGTATAGAATCCATTCAGGGCCGACTTGGCGCTGAGGTCGCGGTAGCGTTCCAGCCAGTTCGCCTCGGCGCCGCAATATTTAACCGCCCGCATGTTGTTCAACGATTCGACGACCAGTTCCTGACGCCGGGAAGATGCCCTGGCAGCGCGCGAGACATTGGCCCGAATGAGCGGAGTGAAGATCAGGCCGAGAATTGCGTACAGCGCCACCATGATCACCGGCACCCAGACCAGCGGACCCGCCAAATGAATGATGACGGCGAAAAAGATGAAGGCGAAGGGCACCTCAAGCAACATGGTCGCCATGGCGCCTGTGAAGAAATCCCGAATCGATTCGAAGTCCTTGATCCGCGCCACCTGGGCGCCGACCGTGGCGCGCTCGGTCAGGGCCGGCGGCAAAAATAAAATTTTGTGGAAGATCGCCAAGCCGACAATGTTGTCCAGCCGCGCCCCGATGAAAGCCAGGATGCGGGCCCGCACGGATCTCAGGATCATATCGCAGGCGATGGCGATGCCGACACCGACGGCGAAATAGGCCAGTGTCGGGATCGAACCTGTAGCCACCACCTTGTCATAAACCGCCATGACGAACAGCGGCGTCGCCAGGGCCAGAAGGTTCAGGATCAAGGTGATCCCCAGCGTCTGATAGAACAACGACCGAAAACGTTCGGTGACGGCCCGGAACCAGCCGACCTTCTGTTGTGCAGACACCAAGTCTTCGGTCTCAACGGCCTGGAAGATGTAGGCCGTGCCTTTGCTGTCGGAAACTGGAATTTCAGCATGTGCATCCTTGCCGCCGTCAAATATGCGGACCGTATCCGCCTGCCGGCCCAGCAATAGGATGGCGTCACCGTCTTCGGGCAGGAACAGACACGGCATGAGGCGCGGGTCCAGATCCTTGATCCGCAGTTCGATGGGCCGGCTCTCGAAATGCAGGGTCGCCAGGATGTTGCGGAACGACGTGATGTCGATATCGTTAATGAAGTGCGGCAAAGCCTCGGCCACATGGCGCGGATCGCCACGCCAGATCAGCGCGTCCAGCAGCGGCATCAAACAATTGGAAAGATCCGTGGTATCGCGCAGCGACGCCAGAGCGGCGCGCACCGCCTCTTCGCGCGACGGCTGCGGCGCGCCGAAGCGCGTCGACGGCGTTGACGGCCCGTCCGGCGGGCCGCCGTCATCACCATAGTGGCGCTGATAGGGCCGCGGCGGACGCGGCGGCGGCGGCAGCAAGGCTGTCGGCGCGTCGGCAACGGCCGCAGGTGCAGCGGCGGGCATGGCGGCAGGCGCCGCAGCCGGCGCCACGGATGGTGGCGGGGCAGACGGCACCACTGGGGCCGGTGCGGCCGGTGCGGCTGGGGCCGGTGCGGCCGGTGCGGCTGGGGCCGGTGCGGCCGGTGCGACCGGTGCGGCTTCGGCTGCCGCCTGCTCTTCCATCTTCTTGCGCATGCGCGGCGGCAGGCGTTTTGATTTTTCCACCGCTTCCGGCGCCGTTGTGTCAGCGGGGACCGTTGGCGGGATGGGTGCCGGCGGTGCTTCGGCGGCTGGCGGTGGTGCTTCGGCGGCTGGCGGTGGCGGTGGCTCGGACGACGTGTCGCGTTCGGGTTGCGGCGGCATAGGTGCCGGGCCAGGCGTTAACGTCGGCGCCGGTCGGGGCCGGCTTGGATAGCGGCGCAGCGGTGCATCCAGGCGTTCGCGCAGTCTCTCACGCATGGGCGGCGGCGGCATGCCGAGGCGGCGGAATCCACCCGGTGCGCCGGGACTCGGATCATCGGCGCTGGGATCATCACCGGCCGTGCCGATCTGGTCGTCCCAGGATTTCGATGTGTCCGCCAAGACACCGGCCAGGGGCCGGCCCGGCACGTCAAGGGGTGAGGAATCCTGGGCTTCGATTTTACCGAGCGACTTGACCATGACCGCGCCTACCCGCGCTTAGCCGCTACGGGCCGCGAATAGACGGCCCCATCCGGCGCGCAGCATGGCCATGGGCCGCCAATAACGCAGCCGAACCGGCGTATCGCTGAGCGCTTCAATCTTTTTCAGGCGGACAATCATGCCGGCAGCGCCTGCGTGCCGGCAGACGGCAGGCTGTCCGGGGCGGCGCCACGCTCAGTCACTTGGGTGCCTTCGATGTCGTAAATACGGTCCGCTATGTTCAGCAAGGACGGCCGTGGCGTGACCAGAATCAGCGTGACCCGGCCCTTCAACTTCTCCATCAACCCCTTCAACGACGCATCGCCGGCGCCGTCCATGGAGGAGTTGGCTTCGTCAAACAGCAGGATACGGGGTTTCTCAACCAGCGCCCGGGCGATGGCGATACGCTGTTTGAAGCCGCGCGGCAACTTGTCGCCGGCACCGTCGCCGACCATCGTTTCATAACCGTGCGGCATGTGGGTGACGACGGCGTCGAGGCCGAGGATTTTCGATATGTCCGTGGCGTCGTCGATCAGTTCGTCACGGTACATGGTGACGTTTTCCATGATCGTGCCGTTGAACAGCACCCCTTCCTGCGGCAGGTAGGCGGCTTGGCGGCGAATGGATGAGGCGGCGTAGTCCTGGAGGTCGTGGCCGTCGATGCGGACGATGCCCTCGGTCGGCGTCAATACCCCCATGATCAGATACAGCAACGAGGTTTTACCACTGGCGTTGCCGCCGGAAATGCCGATCGTCTCGCCGGCATTGATGTGGATGTTGAGGTTTTCGAACAGGGGCGGCAATTCATCACCGTCCTTGTTGATGCCATAGGTGAAGGTGACGTCGGACAATTCAATGTCGCCGCGCACAGTCGGCAGTTCCGGTAACCCCGGCGGTTTTTCAACGTCCATGGAGAACAGCGAGCGCAGACGCCCGCGGGCCAGTTGAATGCTCTGCAGGCGGGTCCAGATTCCCACCGCCTTGGTCATCGGCTGCATGGCCCGGCCGCCAAGCATGGTGCACGCCGCCAGGCCGCCGACCGTCAGCGCGCCGTCGATGACAATAGTGGCGCCGTAGCCGACAATGCCGAACAACACGACCTGGGCGAACAGCGAGCCCAGGCTTTGCGCTGTGGTCGAGTGCAAGGCAACATTGTATTCGGCGTCGGCACAGGTTTCCTGCAACCGCTCATAGCGCCGCACCATCTGTTCTTCCATGGCCAGGCCCTTGACCGTATGGACCCCGCCCAGGACTTCGATAATAAAACTGAAGCGCCGGTCATCGGCATCAAGCCGGGCTTCCAGGGCCTTGCGCAACTTCAGGCCGACCAGATAGGCGCTCAAGGCGAACAGCACCATCATGGACGCCGGTACCAGCCACAGGACGCCGGCCAGGAAACCGATACCGAACAGATAAATCGGAATGAAGACGACGTCGGCAACGACCAGGACACCCTGGCCGGAGTAAAACTCCTTCAAGGTATTCAGCGCATTGTAACGTTCCAGGTGGGCACCGGCACCGGTCCGCTCATAGTCAACAATGGAGACGCTCATCAGGCGCTCCATGGCGGCGCTGCCGGCCAAGTGCTCGAAACGCGCCCCCATCCAGCCGCTGACGTAGGACCGGGCCAGCCGCAACAGAGCCTCGAATATCAGCGCGCTACCGACGCCGAGAACCAGCAGGACCAGCGTTTCCTGGGCCGAATTGGGAATGATCCGGTCATAGACCTGGAGCAGCGTCATCGGCATGGCGAGAGCCAGGATGTTGATGAACAGCGATGCGATGACCATGTCGGAGACGCCACCAGGCATCAGCGCGATCGACCCGATGGCCTCCTGCTCGGCGTGCTGCTGCTTTTTTCGCCCGATGCCAAACATGGTTGGTTGCCAACTCCCGCAGGGGTTCAAACACCGATCTTCCGAAACGGCGGCGCGCCGGACGGCACGCCCACGTCTCCGTTCTTATTTGTCATTGAATTTGCTTAATAATTTGTTAGTGGGCCGGGTTTCGGGCTTCACTCAAATGCGCCAAATTTCCTAGGGCAGGCGGCGGTCCAGTTCGCCGATCACCCGGCGCGCCACGGCAACCGCGTCGACGCGCGGCAAACCCGGCTTCATGCGCGCGTCGTAAAGAGTTCTGATGAGGATCTTGTCAATCCGCGAAAGGGCCCGAATGCGGGCCGGATTGCGGACAGATCGGTTGTCGGAGAAAATTGACGGCCAGACCGTATTGACGTCGTTGGGGAAGCCCAGGCTTTGGGTCAGTTCCTCAAGAACACAATGGTCTTTGCGGGCCATCGGCAAGTCCGCATTGACGACGATCACCGCCTTGACGATCCGCGTCCGCGTGCCGGCATCCGGCCACGACAGGAAGTAGCACCCGCCATGCGCCGCAACGCTTTTCAGGAGCTTCGGGCCGACATCGGCCAGTTCAGGGTTATCCATTTGATATTTCGGGACAAAATTGATGATCAGATTGGCCTTTTTACGACTTTTCTCAACATCTTCGGTCTTCGCGCCGGTCAATCTTGCAAGCGTATTCAAATGGCGCTGCACGAAATCGAAATGACGCCGTTTGACGTGACGCTGACGCAGGGTCCGAACCTGGGCGCCGGCTGCGTTGACGGTGACTTTCTCGCCGTATTCGCGGACCTCGACCCGCAAGGGCTGGCGCCATTTCCAAACATGTGCCAGGGGTTTGACACCGGGCATTTCGGAGCCGAAAACGACCGTGTCAAAATAGTCGACAAGTTGATCGACGCTGGGCCGCTCGGCCGCCGCGTTCAAGTTCTCACCCGCCGCCATCGCCGGGCTTCCCATGAGAAGCGCCACGCCAGCGGCCGTCACCGATACCCAATATGGGAGCGCCATGGCCGCCTTTCGCCCGATTGAACCGTTGAATGTGCGTCTGTTAAAGCGCTATTGGCGGCGATCCGTCAAGATTGTCCAGGATTTCAACATGCCGTCCGCCTTCGGCTGCAGGCTGGCGAATTCGGCGCGCGGTGCCGTGAACGACCAGACATGGGCAACACTACCGACGGGTCGCGGCACGACAATCATGCGTTTTTGGAACGCCGCGCCGGCATGGCGATAGGTAACCGTCAACGCGCGTCCGGTCAGACGAACGCCAGGCCGCGCATATATCCAAGCTTGATCTTCGATCACCTTCAGGTCCCTGACCGCATTGCCCAACGACGCGCGCAGCTGATTGAAGGCGCGCTTCGCCGCCTCACCGGGATCACGAGCGCCCGGTGGTGCAATATTCTGAATACCGATGATGGCGGCATAATCAGCGCTGCCTTCACGGCCACTGAACATGGCGGTCATGGCCGAAGGTTTGCTGACCTGCCAGCCGACGGGATAGTCAATGGCATAGCCGTATCCGGGTTCGGCGAAGCGTTTACCGGCGCGGGCGGCCACCGGCATCGGCGCGGCCGTGACCTTGGCATTGGCCGTGACCTTGGCCTTGGCCTTGGCCTTGGCCTTGGCCGTTTGAGCTCTCACGTCCTTTTTATTCGGCTGAAAACCCTTCAGCGCCCACTCAAACTCCGTTTCCAACTTCGGAAACGACCGCTCCGCGGCAATAAAAATGAAGACATAGTCATTGACCGCGCCGCGCGCAACGACGACACGGGCTTTCGAACCGGTCCCCCGATACACCACGTCATGCGCCGGCAGGCCGGCAACCCGCAGGGGTCGCTCATCGCCGCGCGACGACCAGGGCCGTCCTTCGCCAAGATATTTAGCTTCCAGCAGCGCCGACATACGTGCCAAGGGAACGTCCGGCCGTTGCGGACCGACCTGCAGATTGATCACATAGCCCTTGCGCGAACGTACGGAAATCTGGTTCGTACCCTTGCGTTCGACGACCTCGGCGCCCGGCGGCACGGCAATCGAGAACCCCATATTTTCGCTGACATACAGTCGCGGGCGGGCTGACGTCTCCGATGCCGGGCCCGCAGCGACAGCGGTCTTGTAATCCGCCGGATTGGGTTTCGATGACGCTCGCGCCGATTCAGCCGCCGCCGCACCGTGCGGCAACATGGTCATGGCCGGCAAGATTGCGGCGGCCAGTAAACGCCTCACCATGGCGCTCTCCTTTATATCTTGAGTTTCCACACCCATCCCGATTTACCAAAAAAGTGGAAATCAGGATGGAAATTTTAAATCACCTTTAGTAAAATTGAAGTTAACGCGACAACAGTTTTTGAGGGTTTTGTCATGGCCCGGGTCAAGGACGACTATCGTAATCTGACGGGTATGCAGAAGGCCTCGATCTTCATGCTGGCGGTCGGCAACGACCATTCGGCGCAATTGTTCGCGAAGATGGACGACGAGGAGATCCGTGATCTGTCGCAGGCCATGTCGGCGCTGGGCACGGTCAACGCCAGTGTTATCGAGCGCCTGTTTGTGGAGTTTGCCGATCAGCTGAGCTCGGCCGGCGGCCTGGTCGGTTCGGTCGGCTCGACGGAACGCTTGTTGATGAGCGCGCTGCCCGAAGACCGGGTCACGGCGATCATGGAAGAGATGCGCGGCCCGGCCGGGCGGACCATGTGGGACAAGCTCAACAACGTCAACGAGACCGTGCTGGCCAATTATCTGAAGAACGAATACCCGCAGACCGTCGCCGTGGTGTTATCGAAGCTCAGTTCAACCCACGCCTCGCAGGTTTTGTCGGTGCTGCCCGAGAACTTCTCCATGGAAGTCATCATGCGCATGCTCAGGATGGAAGCCGTGCAAAAGGAGGTGTTGGACCATGTGGAGCGCACGCTGAGAAGCGAGTTCATGACCAACCTGGCGCGCACGGCCCGCCGCGACAGCCACGAACTGATGGCCGATATCTTCAACAACCTGGACCGCAACACGGAAAACCGCTTCATGACGTCGCTGGAGGAACGCAACCGCGAGGCCGCCGAGCGCATCAAGGCGTTGATGTTCACCTTCGATGATTTGGCCCGGGTCGATGCGGCGGGCATTCAAATGCTGCTGCGTCAGGTTGAGAAGGATGCTCTGGGCCTGGCCTTGAAGGGCGCGTCCGATGATGTCCAGGAACTGTTCTTCGCCAACATGAGCGAACGCGCCGGCAAGATGATGAAGGAAGACATGGAGGCCATGGGCGCGGTCCGCCTGAAAGACGTCGACGAGGCCCAGGCCGGCATCGTCGCGACGGCCAAGGCGCTGGCTGATTCCGGTGAGATCGTCATCGCCGGCGGCGACGACGAAGCCGAACTGGTTTATTGATGGATATTATTCGGCGACGATTTGGAAGGCGGAAAGCTGCCCTTCGACACGGAACGGCTTGAACGGCCGGATACCACCGCGCGGTACGGTGGTGGTATCCAGAGTACGAAGATCGATGCTGAGACTGTTCCCCGCCAGATCAATGCTGCCGGCGCCGACCAAGTTAAACCGCCTTGCCCGCAACAACAGGTCTTCACCACGAATGACACCCTGGCGCACCGCAAAACTGCCGACCAATTGCGCAAACGGCAGGGCAGCGGCGTCATCGCCGCCCAGGTGCCCGGCCAGATTGGCATCAAGAATTTCACCGTTGCGAATGTTGAAGGTGCCCTTACCGCGTAGCGCCGCGACGATCTGCGACGGTGTTGCCCCGACCGACAGAAATTCCACCGACATATCAGCCGTTCCGGAAAGCGGCGTGGCGCCGACGGCGTCGGTTAGGAAGGCGCGGCTGCCCACCCGCCGGGCGCTCATTTGGAAATTCAGCGACGTCATCCCTTCGGCATGACCCAGCCTCAGACGCGCCTGGCCGACACCGCGGTAAAGGCTTTCCAGGCTGACCGCGGCATCCATGTAATGCTGGCGCGATCCCAGCACGACCTTGGCGCGGCCCGGGCCAAGACGCAGCGCGCCGTAGCGTAGATCCTTCCAGTGCACCTGAACATTGCCGGCGGCGGCGCGCGGATCAAACACCGCGGCAAGATGCGACGGCGGTGCAGTGCCGGTGCTGGCGGGAATGAAGGGCGTCAAATCAAGGACGTTGGTTTCAAACTCCGCTTCGACGATCCGGTTGCCGGCACTGTCGCGCCGCATGCTGAGTGCGCCCTTGGTTTGGCCGGCATCGGTCCGAATGTTGATATTTTCAAGATTGACGCGCGGTCCATTGGCGCTAAACCGCGCCGATGCCTTGACAGCGCCCTGCACGGGAGTTGTGAACAACCCGCCAAGCCAAGCATTCACATGGGCCAGATCGCGGATCGTCAGATCGGCCGTGCCTTCGCTGACGAAGAACTGCCGCAGCGCGGCGCCGCCCTGAAACCGAAAAGTCAGCGGTGCCCCGACAACATCGATGACCACCGGCAACCGGTCTCCGGAAATGAACTTGCTGGCCTGCCCGGTTTCGAATTTCATGGCGAACCGTTCGCCGTTGATAATGGCGCCGCCACCGATCAACAGGCCCGGCCCGTCCGGTGTATTGACCGGATTGGACGACGACAGGCCAACCTTTTCAGCGACGATGCGCCGGCCGCTTCGCCGATCGTCAAAGACCAGGCGGCCGTTGGTAATCTTGATGGAATCGACCTGAAGTTCCCGCCATATGCCCCAATCATGATCCGGGCGCACCGCGTCGGGCCGGGGCGCCGGCGCCGCATCCCGCCAACTGGCCCGGCCGGCGCGATCAATGGCCAGACGCACCACCGGGCTTTCCATATGCAGGGCAAGGATATGAATGCGGCTGAGGATCACGCCGACGGCGTCGATCTCGGCCAATAAATAGGGGATGTCGAATATCACCGGCGTATCATCGCCCTCGTCCACCAAGGCGCTGATCTCGCGGGCTTCGACGGAAAGCCTAGGCAGGATCGACAACTCCGTTGCGCCTGAAATCACCACGGGATGCCCAAGACCCCGGCCGATAACCGCCGCGGCAAGCCCGCGCGTCATCGTTTGCGGTAACACGAACGGCACAATAAACGCCCCCGCGACAAGGACGGCCATCGTCGCCAGAAAGCCGATCAGGGCTCGGCGCAGCCAGGGAAATCCGGCAGGGGACGGAACCGGTTCTGGCACTTGGTGGGCGGTCCTCTCAGTCTGGATAATTTAAGACAAGGTAATGGGTTAACGGATGATCATCACCGAATTGGGCGCCTTACGCACCACGTCCAAGGGGATGCTGCTGGAAACCATGCGCTGCAGCGTGCTTTTTGTCGAGCCGCCCAGGACGATGGCGGAATAGTCTTTTCCGGCCTCGACGATCTGTTCCACGGGATCACCGACGCGCACATAGGTCGCTTTCAGGTCAAAATTCAATTCGTCTTTTAACGCCTTGTCCAAGGTCCCGACAATACCTTCAGCCTCGGCCACCATGCTGTCATCGGGCGCAACGCAGATGGCGGACAATTTCGGGTCCGGAAAACGCGCCGCGATGATGGCTTCTTCCTTGGCCGCGTCCATGGCTTTCGGTGTGCCATCAACGCAGACCAGATGGCCATGGCCGGCAACCAATTCGCGGGCCACAAAAACCGAACACGGCGCATGCAGCGCAATTTTTTCCGCCGTTGAGGGCGCCAGGGCGGACATCAGACGGCTGCGCCCCGACGAGCCGCTGCCGACGATAATCAGGTTGTAGGGACCCAGTTCGTATTGATCCAAAATCCCGCTGGCGGCGTCCGGCGCGGTCTTCAGCTTGAGCACGATCGTGCGGCCGCTGGGATGGCGATATTCGATCTTGTTGTCACCAAGGGGATCGCCCTGAACATCCGAATGGGCGGTTTCTGATACCCAGTCGGAATCATCCTCGATCAACATGCTCAGGCCCTTTTTCAGGTATCGTATGCCGGGCAGTTCAATGCCCCAATTGAGCAGATTCTCGCGGGCGACCCGGACCTGCAGGCCACCGGACGCCAAGCCCTGATCAATGGGCCGGACGTAGAGCAGGATAATGTCGCAATCGGCGCGCGTGCCGCCCATGCGTAGCGCATATTTAAGGCCGCGGTAGCATTCATCGTCGCCGTCAATACAGACAAGAATCCGAAACCGCTGCAGCCGCGCTTCGTGCTGCTCCTCAAGTTCGCGCCGAATGTCGTCGTTTGTCTCCAACGACCCAACTCCCCAACCCTGTGCCCGGCCACCAGACCCCGGCCGCTAGCTCCCGATCTCTAGTTCCCGATCAGGGGCCAGTATAGATAGGCTGCGGTCAGCATGACAATGATCGACATGATGCACATCTTCCAACCGACTTTCAGGAAATCGGTGGTTTTCAAATAACCCGACGCATAAACGATGGTACAAGCCGGCGTGCCGACCACCGTCAGGTAGGCGAAAGCCGACGAAACGGCGGTGATGAAGCCGAGAATAATCGGGCTTTCGCCGGCCACCGTCGCCAGTTTCAGAACAATCGGCCCCAACACCGCGACAGCGGCGCCGTTCGACATGGTGTTGGTCACCGCCGTCGTCAGCACCGAAACCGCGGCCCACAACCCGATGCCGTGATCCATGCCCATGGGCGTCAGCAGGCTCATGAAATTTGACGCCACCCATTCCGCGGCGCCGGTGTTCTTCATCTGCACGCCCAGCGAAATGGCCGCCCCGTAGAGCAATACCACCCCCCAGTTGACGCCGGAATTCACATCTTCCCAGCGGACCAGGCCGGCGACCAGGAAACCGATGGCACCGATGATGGCAATCGTGCCCATGCCGATATCGGCGGAAATGGTAATCCATCCCGCTAAGATCAACGCGAAGATAAGAATCGCCACCCAATCGCTGGGCTTCAAGGGGCCCTGCACTTCAACCTCGGTACGCAGCTTAACCACGGCACGGCGCAAGTCCCGGTATTCGGGACGGAAGGTGACCAGCAGTATGACCGTCACCAACGGCAGCTGCAGCAGGAACATGGGATAGGCGTAGGCCATCCAGGTGACATAATCGATCAGGAATTTATAGGTATCGGGGTTGCCCGGATCGTAGAAAAATTCCTTCCAATAACCGATCATGATGGCGTTTCGGGCGCCGCCCGACGGCGTGCCGATGCCGGCCACGGAACAGCCGTAGGAGATGGAGAACAGCAACACGGCGGCAAGATTGCGGACTTTTTTCGGGTCATCCGATGTCAGCGTGATCAAGGTGATGCCAACCGGCAACATCATCGCCGCCACCGTGTGTTCACCGACGAACGACGCCAGAATACCGGACACGGCGGAAATCCCGAAACAGATGTTCGACGTCTTTGTGCCGGTCATTCGCACGATCAGCCAGGCGATGCGTTTGTCCAATTTCTGTTTGACCACCGCCACGGCCAGCATCAATGAACCCATGATGAACAGCACCGAATCGGTCATCAGGCTTTTCGCCACGGCGGTCGATTCGAGGCCCAGCAACAAAACCTGACCGACAACGATCATCAGCGCCACGGTCGGCAGCGGCACCGGTTCAGTAACGAACAGAATGGTCGCCACCACGGACATGGTCAGCACGATCAAGCCCTCGCGGCTCAGACTTTCCGGGGTATCCATATTGAGCAGCGCCGCGCCGACCAGCAGGGCGATAAAAAACCAGCGCTTTTCCCAGAAGTAGTAAAAATTGAGCTGACGGCCGATGTTGACGAAACGGCGTATGCCCGTCCTGACCCCCACCGCACCAATGTGCTGCGTCAGGACCTTCGGGGAGATGCCGTTTATGCTCATTGTCGTCTCGCAACCGCAATAGATCGTCCGCGGCGGGCAGGGCGGGATCACGACTATCCGGTCAAAACCAACGCGGTCAAAACCATCGCGGACCCGGTTTCAAAAATACCGTGTTTTGGAACTTCCCCTACTGTCGTGGTCGCCGGGTTGTGCACCCAAAACACAGAAAAATAAAGTAAAAAGTGGCACTTAGGTTGCCGCGGCGCGCAAAGCAGCGATGGTCGCGGCGTAATCATCGCCCTTGAAAACGGCGCTGCCGGCGACCACCACATTAGCGCCGGCGTCGATCACATCCTTGATGGTTTCCGTATTAACGCCGCCGTCGACCTCCAGGTCGATGGGCCGATCACCGATCATTTGCCGCAACCGGCGGATTTTATCCAACTGCGCGGCGATGAAACTTTGGCCGCCGAAGCCCGGATTGACCGACATCACCAGAATCAAATCCAGCTTATCAAGAACGTATTCAACGACGCTTTCCGGCGTTGCCGGATTGAGCGAGACGCCGGCTTTCTTGCCGATTGAACGGATGAACTGCAGGCTGCGGTCCAGGTGCCGATCGGCCTCCGCATGCACGGTGATGATATCGGCGCCTGCATCGGCATAATCCTGCAGGTACGGTTGTGCCGGATTAATCATCAAATGCACGTCGAAGGTTTTCTCGGTGCAGGGGCGGATGCACTGGATAATCGGCGGGCCAAACGTCAGGTTGGGAACGAAATGCCCGTCCATGACGTCGATATGCACGTAGTCGCAACCGGCGGCGTCGATGGCCCTGACTTCGTCACCCAGGCGGGCGAAATCGGCGGAGAGAATGGAAGGGGCGATTTTGATTTCTGACGGCATACCCTAATTCCTCGTCTTTTCCCCTCCCCCTTGATGGGGGAGGATCGAGGTGGGGGTGCGTACCCGGGAGGGGAAGAGATTTCTCTTCGCGCCAGACGGCGCTTTTTACCCCCCACCCTAGCCCTTCCCCACAAGGGGGGAGGAAATTATCTTTCGCCGCTCAATGCACCGTCGGATCCAAGGATCCATCGGCGTAGCGCGCCGCCATATCGGCCAGCGGGATCGATTTGATCTTTGAGGCCTGCCCGGCGCAATTGAAACGCTCAAAGCGGTCAACGCAAATCGCCTCCATGGCGGCGATCGCGGGCTTCAGATAGGCGCGCGGATCGAATTCTGTCTTCTTTTCCGTCAGCACCTTGCGGATCGCACCGGTGATGGCCATCCGATTGTCGGTATCGATATTAACCTTGCGCACCCCGTTCTTGATGCCGACTTCGATTTCCTCGACCGGCACGCCGTAGGTTTGCGGCATTTCACCGCCGAATTCGTTGATGATATCCTGCAAATCCTGGGGCACCGACGATGAGCCGTGCATAACCAAGTGCGTGTCCGGCAGTTTCGCGTGAATCGCCTTGACCACGTCCATGGCCAGAATGTCGCCGGTCGGTTTGCGGGTGAACTTATAAGCGCCGTGCGAAGTGCCAATGGCGACGGCCAGGGCATCGCATTTGGTTTTCGAGACGAAATCAGCGGCCTCGTCGGGATCGGTGACCAGCATGTCCTTGTCCAGCTTGCCGTCGAAACCGTGGCCGTCTTCCTTGTCGCCCTCACCGGTCTCCAGCGAGCCCAAACAGCCCAGTTCACCTTCCACGGACACGCCGACCAGATGCGCCATCTCGGTCACCTTGGCCGTCACGTCCACATTGTAGTCGTAAGAGGCAGGTGTTTTCGCGTCTTCTTCCAGCGAGCCGTCCATCATCACCGACGAAAACCCGTTGGAGATCGCCGACATGCAGGTCGCGGCGTTGTTGCCGTGGTCCTGGTGCATGCAGACGGGGATATCTGGATACATTTCCGTCGCCGCGATAATCAGATGGCGCAGCACCGTATCGTTAGCGTACTTCCGGGCGCCGCGCGAGGCCTGCATGATCACCGGACTGTCGGTCTTGTCCGCCGCCGCCATGATCGCCAGCATCTGTTCCATGTTGTTGATGTTGAAGGCGGGCATGCCGTAATCGTTTTCCGCCCCGTGGTCCAATAGCTGCCGCAAGGAAACCAACGCCATATTAAAACTCCCTCATCCTTGAAATCACCGGCCCGCTGGTCGCCGGTGCGTCTCCACAATCCATAGCCCGGCCCATGGCCCAATTAGTTTTACAGCCGCGCCTTGACCTCTGCCACCACCTTTTCAGGGGTAATGCCGAAGTGTTCGAACAATTGGCCGGCCGGCGCCGAGGCCCCGAAACCGGTCATGCCGACAAACCCGCCATGGTTCCGGATATATTTGTCCCAGCCCATGCGGACCCCGGCCTCAACGGCGACCCGGACTGTGCCTTTGCCGAGCACTTGCTTCTGGTAGGCCGCGTCCTGTTCATCAAAGTTTTCCCAACAGGGAACAGAGACCACCGCCGTTGCCACACCGTCAGCCTGCAGCACCTCACGGGCGTCCATGGCGATGCTGACTTCCGAACCAGTGGCGAACAAGGTCACCTGCCGCTCACCATCGGCATCCGCCAACACATAAGCACCGCGTGCGCACAGGTTGTCGTCCGTATGGGTTGATCGCTGCGTTGGGATGCCCTGGCGGGTCAGCACCATGCCGGCGGGGCCATCCGTGTCCTGCAACGCCAACGCCCAGCACTCGGCCGTTTCAATCGGATCACACGGCCGGTAGACCTTGAAGTTGGGTAGAGCCCGCAACATGGCCAAGGTCTCGACGGCCTGGTGGGTGGGGCCATCCTCGCCCAATCCGATCGAATCGTGGGTCAGCACATAAACGACGCGCTGCCCCATCAATGCCGACAGGCGCATGGCCCCTTTCATATAATCGGCAAAGACCAAAAAAGTGCCGCCGTAGGGAATGAAGCCGCCGTGCAGGGCCATACCGTTCATCACCGCGCCCATGGCGTGCTCGCGGACGCCATAGTGAATATACCGCCCGGAAAAGTCATTACCGGTCACCGCATCGGTGTTGGGCGTCTTGGTGTTCACGGAACCGGTCAGGTCGGCGGAACCGCCGATCATCTCGGGGATCGCCTCGGTCAGCACCGCCAGCGCCTCGCCCGACGCCTTGCGGGTCGCCCATTTAGGCTGCTCTTCGGCGCACTTGGCCTTGTGGGCATTCAGGGCATCCAACCAACCACCCTTCAGTTCACCGTCCAAGGCGCGCTGAAAATCGTCACCGGCATCTGCCGTGCGGCCGTTCCAGGCGCCGCGCGCTTCGGCGCCGCGGGCCCCGGCTTTCCGCCAGGCATTAAGCACATCTTCGGGCACCGTAAAGGCCGCATGCGGCCAACCCATAGCATCGCGCGCGGCGGCAATCTCATCATCACCAAGCGGCGCCCCGTGGGTTGCCGACGTGCCTTCCTTGGTGGGCGCGCCGCGTCCGATCACGGTTTTGCAGGCAATCATCGATGGCCGCCCATCGGCCTGCGCCGCCTCGATGGCGGCAGCGATGGCGGCAGGATCGTGCCCGTCAATGCTTTGCACGTGCCAGCCGGAGGCGGCGAAGCGCGCTGGCTGGTCATCGGCCACGGCCATGTCCGTGGGTCCATCAATGCAGATGTCGTTGTCGTCGAACAGGACGATCAACTTCGACAGCTTGAAATAGCCGGCCATGGAAATGGCTTCGTGGCTGATGCCTTCCATCAGACAGCCGTCACCGGCAATCACATAGGTGTGGTGATCGACCGCATCATCGCCAAACCGCGCGTTCATCATGCGCTCGGCCAAGGCCATACCGACCGCTGTGGCAATCCCCTGGCCCAACGGACCCGTCGTCGTCTCGATACCCGGTGCGTGGCCGTATTCCGGATGGCCGGCGGTGATCGAGCCTAACTGTCGGAAATTTCGCAGCTGATCCATGGTCATGTCTTCATACCCGGTCAGGTGCAATAATGAATAGATTAACATTGAGCCATGCCCGGCCGACAGCACGAAGCGGTCGCGATCCGGCCAGGTCGGATTGGCGGCGTCGAATTTCAAGAACTTGGTAAACAGCACCGTCGCCACATCAGCCATACCCATGGGCATACCGGGATGGCCGGAATTCGCTTGTTGTACGGCATCGGCGGAAAGGAAGCGGATGGCATTCGCCATGTCCGCGTGGGCAACCGTCATCGTCTTAGTCTCCTCGAGAATCGCCAATCATTTGGCATGGGCCAAAATCGCTCGGGTGACGGTCAACCCCCAGCAGCGACCGCGTCCCCATGCTTTTCGCCAATGTGAGCACGATTGTCCAGCCCTTGGCCGGTGTTTTTTCACGATCTCTGCCGGTCCGCCTGGTGATTTTGGTGTGCCGGCACCTTCAAGACTTCAGATAAAGAGCCACGGCTTGGGCGCGATTGTGGACCCCAAGCTTCGAATACAGGTTTTTGACATGAAATTTTACCGTATTTAGAGACACGTCCTGCTCATGGGCGATTTGTTTATTGGACCGCCCATTGGCCAACCCGGACAGCACTTCCAATTCCCGCCGGGTCAGGCCGGTCAAAGGATTGTCGTGGATCCGCCGCACATCCAAGTAGGGAAAAACCATCTGGCCGTCGGCGACGGCGGCGATGGTATCCAGCAGCCGCGGCAACGGCTCACTTTTTGAAATATACCCAGCACCACCATGGGCCATGACCTGGGCGGCGACGGCCTCACCCTCGGCGCCGGTGTAGATAACGACCCTGGGCGCCGCGTCGCGGCCGATCAAATGATCGAGGATATATTTGCCGCCGCCGCCCGGCATGACCCAGCCGGTAATCGCCACATCCATGGCAATCGTCTCGACGGCTTCGAGAAACGATTCGCTGTCCGCGCAGGTTACGACCGGCTCGAACCGCGAATCCTCACCCAGCAACTGGCGCAAACCGGCCTGGATAAGTGGATTCTTATCGGCAATGCCGACACGGATCAAACGTGATGGCTCTGTCAAGTCAACCCCCACCCTTTTGGTATAGAAAGTATCGGTATAGGTCAATTATGGATATAACTCGACCTACCCGGTCAGCACTGCATGGGGAGTTTTAAACCGCCTCGACGGCCTCTCATTGCAGGTCTTTCACGGCTGTTCGGAGGACCGCGAATATCTGTCCAAATTCTGGCGGTTGCCCCGCGAAACGAAAATGTTATTGTGATTCCAAGTTAATCAACGGGCCTATCGCATGTCGCTTTTGATTGTCATCACCGCCATTGCCGTGTTCGTTTCTTTTGGCGCCTTGTGGATGAGCAGCGTCGCGATGAAACGGGCCGAGTCGCAGATTACCGAATTCGTCAATGTCGTGCGCCGTGATTTCGGCGGTCTCCGGTCTGAGGTGGATGGCAAGATTGCTGCCGTCGAAAGCAAAATGGCGAAACTGATGCAGCGGGTTGATCAGGCCAAGGACGCGGAAGCGACGACGCATCAAATGATCAACGACGTGAACCGCGACTTGGCAGTCCTGCGCGGCACGGTGACGGATATAGAGACCTCCATCCCACCGCAATTCCGCCGCCGCAAGCCCATGACGGAACAGGACCGGGTGCAGAACTGATCCGCCTGGCCGTTGCCGGGTTACCCTTGGAACATCCAATGGGCCGTCTCCTCGGCCGTCCCCTCGGCCGTCCCATGACTGACCGATTGATTTTCGCCGCTGCCGGGATTATCTGGTTATAATCGCCAACCGCCAATAACACCGGGAGAATGCCTCGTGAGCGTTCAAGCAGACATCGAACAGAAAATCCGTAACGCCCTGGATCCCGCCTTCCTGGACGTAATCAACGAAAGCCACATGCATAATGTGCCGCCGGGATCGGAATCACACTTCAAGGTGATTGTCGTGTCGCCGGAGTTTGAGGCCTTGGGCCGCGTCCAGCGTCATCAGCGGGTCAACGGCATCCTGGCCGATGAGTTGGCCGGGCCGGTGCACGCGCTGTCCATGGAGACCCACACGGCGCCCGAATGGGAGGCCCGCGGCGGTGTGCGCCTGGAATCGCCGCTCTGTCACGGTGGATCAAAAGCCGACGGCTGACCAACGGTCCGGCGCCGAATAGGGATAGGCCCACATGCTTTCCTGGGTACTTGGTAAAAAACGAAGCGGCGGCAAACGCCAGGCCCCGGTCTACGATAAGGCCAAGCGCATTGCCGAGAGCGGCAGCGTCAAGGAACGCGCCACGCTTGCCTCCTATGACGATCTGGATCCTGAATTCCTCTACTTTTTCGCCAAGGACGACGCCCCGGAAGTGCGCCGCGCCGTGGCCAAGAACGACGGCACGCCGCTGCAGGCCGATGTGGTCCTGGCCGAGGATGCGGACATCAAGGTCCGCACCGAACTGGCCCACAAGATCGGCCGCATCATTCCGACCCTGACCGAAGAGGAAAACGAACGCCTCACGGAAATGGCCATGCAGGTCCTGGAAATTCTGGCCCACGACAACGAAGCCGCGGTGCGCGCCGTGATTGCCGATGAGATCAAGCTTTTGACAAATGTGCCGAAACGCCTGGTCAAGCAACTGGCCCGGGATGCGGCAGACGTGGTCGCCATGCCGATCTTGGAATATTCACCGCTGCTAACTCAGCAAGAACTCACCCAGATTATCGCCAGCGGCATCACCGGCGGTGCGTTGGCGGCAGTGGCCTGCCGAAAAGCCATAACTGCGGAGGTTGCCCAAGCCATTGTTGCCACCGACGATAAAGCCGCGATCAAGGCGCTATTGGAAAACGCCACCGCCGCGATCAACGAAAAAACCTTCGATATGATCGGTGCCGAAGCGCCGGACGCACCCGAATGGCACCGGCCCCTGGTCGACCGCTCAAACTTGTCCGTGCAGACGGTTCGGCGCATTGCAACTTTTGTCAGCGCGGCGCTATTTGAGCGGCTGATCGACAAACGCGGCCTGGATGAGGAAACCGAGGCCGAATTGCGGCGCAATGTGCGCAAACGTATCGAGGCCGGCGACGTGCCCGAACCGGACACAAACCGCAAGCCCGCCGATGAACGGGCCAAAAAGTTGTTCAAAAAGGGCCGCTTAACGGAAGCGGCGATCCAAGCGGCCATTGAAGACACCGACGTGGCCCTGGTCCCCCATGCCCTGGTCCTGCTCGCCGAAATTCCCCTCGACAAGGTGAAGTCGATTTTGAGCTCCGACAATGGCAAGGCGGTGACGGCGCTGGCCTGGAAAGCCGGACTTGGCATGGAAAGCGCCGTGATGATCCAGCGTCGGGTCGCCAAGGTGCAGCCGAAAAACATGCTCCATGATTCAAAAGACGGTGAGTTTCCGGTTGCCGAGGACGAACTCGATTGGTTCTTGGAGTATTACGTCTGAGCCGACGGATCAGTCGGCCAAAACCGGAAACAGCGCACTGTCCAGGGCATCGCCCGGGCGCAATTGACATTCACCGAATTCATGGAACGGCGGCGACATGACGCCTTTTCTGAGCGCAAAGGTGACATCCGGCCCGGTAAAGCGAAAAGCAATGGCGCGGCGCCAGATGTCGGTTCTGAGATTTCCCGGCGCCCCGTGAATGGTGCGAAAATGAAAGGCTGCACAGTCGCCAGGCTGCAAATCAAACCCGATGATCCGGTGGTCATCGCGCATGGCATCGATGTCGGGCATGGGCTCGAAGCCGTCGGCGCTGGTCGGATAGTCGTCACCGACGAACATCCTCGGTTGGAACAGGCGGTCCCAGCGATGCGAACCGGCGACAAATTCAACCGCCGTCTCGCGCGGCACCGGGTCCAACGGTATCCACAAAGAGCAGGTATCCATGCCGTCGATGCAGTAATAGGGATGATCGTGATGCCAGGGCGTCGGTTCGTCGGTGCCCGGTGCCTTAACCAAGACATGTTCGTGAAAAAAATTGACCTTGCCGCCGCCCATCAGGGCTTGGGCCGCCGCGGCCGCCGGTGATTGGCGGACGAACTGCTCATAGGCGGGGATGCGCTGCCAATTGCAATAATCCCCGAAAAACCGGCCAGTCTCGCCATCGGCGCCATACTCACGCCGATACGGACCGGGATCGGCGGCGTTGTCTTCCAGACCCCGGCGCAATGCGTCCAGCCAGTGTTCGGAAACAAGGCCGCGCAGCACGACAACCCCGTCCAGGCGATAGGCCTCAACGGTGTCCGGGCTCACAATCATGACAAACGGTTCTAAAAGCGGTCTCTAGGCCGCAATGAGAACTTTCTCCAGCTTATCCGTCGCCGTCTCCATGTCTGTCTTGTCGACGGCTGCGACCTCCGCCGCCAAGCGGTCGCGGGCGGCTTCGTAAATCTGGCGTTCCGAGAACGACTGATCCGGCTGACCGACGTTGCGATGCAGATCACGGACCACTTCGGCGATGGATATGGGATCACCTGAATTGATCTTCGCTTCGTATTCCTGGGCGCGACGGCTCCACATAGTTCGCTTCACCCGGGCTCGGCCCTTCAGCGTCGTCATCGCCTCATCCATAATTTTCTTGGAGGCCAATTTGCGCAATCCGGAGGTGCTGGCTTTCTCGACGGGAACACGCAGCGTCATGCGGTCGCGCTCGAAGGTGATGACGATAAGTTCAAGTTTGTGGCCGGCGATCTCTTGTTTCATGACATCAATCACCTTGCCGACCCCATGGGTCGGATATACCACAAAATCTCCAGTCCTGAACGTCGGTGCTTTCGGCATGCTCTTTGTCTCTCCGGTTTCCTAAACGCAGGTTTTTAACCCAGGTTGCGTGCCCCCACTTTAAGACGTCGCCCCGCCGGACACCGCCTTGCGCGGTCAAACTTGACCGAGACGCCCTGTTATCCATGCCCTCTTATGAGGATCTCCCCGTCCGATGCCGCCGCGGAACGGCGGACAACGGAAAACCGGCTGCAGGCAGAGGCCAAGTCCCTCCAACGCACAACCGGCGATTAAGCTACCATAACACAAAATTCCGGGTAAAAAAAGACCCGTGCTTCAAGCCTCTAGAGATGTTCGGGCAGCCATAGGAAAAGCCGCCCGCCGGGCCAGTCGCCAGTTCAGTCGCCAGTTCAGTCGCCAGTTTAGTCCCCGGCGCCTGGATTGGGGCTCAATTTCTCAAGTTTATCGGGCTTATCTTTCCATTCGTCGGCATCTGCCGGGGTATCGCCCTTACGGGTGATGTTCGGCCACTCGGCGGCGTATTTGGTGTTGACCTCAAGCCATGATTCGACGTCCGGCTCAGTGTCCGGGACAATGGCCTCGGCCGGGCATTCGGGTTCGCAAACACCACAATCGATGCATTCATCGGGATGAATAACCAGCATGTTCTCGCCCTCGTAGAAACAATCCACGGGACAGACCTCGACACAATCCTGATATTTGCATTTGATGCAGTTCTCGATGACAACGTAAGTCATTCCATTCTCCGCTCGATGTTGCCCGGTTGACGGGCTGGTCTTTTCGTTTCTTAGCCCGCCAAAGCGCCGCTAGGAACCGGTTTACGCCGCTCCGGCTGCAATGTCCAGCCGTTCCAAAACCCGTTTCCGCGCGTCGCCGCTTTCGCGGTCACTGACATGCAGCAACCCGGTAACGCGGCGGATCAAATTGGCCTCGTAATCATGCAAGACGCCGTCCGCGTAGGCGACTTCCCACAACATTTCGACCATCTGGACGCGGCTTTCATGATCAAAATCGTTCCGCAATTCCCGGGTAAAGGAAAACAATTCAACGGAATCGGCGACGGCCGCCTCGGCCTCTTCGATAACCTTCGCAAGGTCGTCGCCGTCGATCTCAAATCGCTCGGCCAGCAGACGGCTGATGGTTTCACGTTCGTCGTCATCGAAATGACCATCCATGACCGCGGCTTCGATCATCAACGCCGCCGCAGCCGCAGCGACACGATCATCATCGGCCGCCGGCACATCATCGCGGTTGGCCGTTCCGAACACCATGTTTTTGAGGCTCGCTAACATATCTTCTCGGTAACACAGGGCTCGAAGGCCCGCAACCCTCGCCGCCTGAATGGGAAAAATCGTTGCTCCATTGGCCGGGTGGCCTTACCAGTCTAGCCATCATGACCCAACGCCCCGACAAACGGTTGGATTTCCCGGCAACCCGGCGCAACCAGGACGCCATCCATGACGTTTTGGCAGAGCCCTTAACTGAAGTCCGCACGGTTTTGGAGATCGCGTCGGGGTCCGGCCAACATGTCACCCATCTGGCGGCGCGGTTTCCGCATATTACCTGGCAGCCCAGCGACCTTGATCCCGCGCATCGTGAATCAATCGCCGCCTGGACCGCGGACCTGGACAACGTCTTGGCGCCGCTTCATGTGGACGCCATGGCAGCCGAATGGGATACGGGCCCGGTTGATGCGGTTTTTTGCATCAATATGATCCATATCGCGCCGTGGCCGGCCTGCCTGGGGTTGCTGGCCGGTTGCGGCCGAATTCTGAAAGACGGTGGCCTGCTCTATCTGTATGGGCCGTTCAAGGAAGACGGTCAGCACAATGCCGAAAGCAACGCCGCCTTCGATGAAAGCCTGCGGACCCGCGATCCGTCCTGGGGGGTGCGGGATTTGAACCACGTCACGGCCGCCGCCGCCGAACACGGTTTGCGCTACGAATCCAAGGCCAGGATGCCCGCCAACAACGTCTCGGTCTTCTTCCGCCGGCACCTTTCGGCCCGGTAAATTCTGCCGCCTGGCCCGCCGCCGGACCAAAAACGCCGCAAAACCGTCCATAGATTCAATGGCGTGGCATTGGCCCGATCTTTGCAATTCATATCTACGTCAGACACGAAACTCCCGGGACGGAGAATACGAACTTATGCAGACATTTTCGAAAAACCACGACGAGATCACCCCCTGGCGGGCGATCGGTGAATTCCTCAACGGCATCCGCGCCGGCAATGTGCCAGACGGCGTGATTTTGGATGACATAGGGACCACGGACCCGCGCATCCCGCCGCATGGGCCGGCACCATTGTTCAATGTCCGGGAAAAGCACATTGGCGATCCGGTGCAGCTGTTCCCGCACACGGTCAAATTTGATTCCGCCGAAGCCGCCGCCGACCCGGCCGTGCGCCGCTGGCTCGACATGCTGGAACGGTTGCGGCCCTTCAATGTCAAAGGCCAGATCGCTGGCGTGCATCGGTACCTCTCCGCCGTCGAGAATTTCCCCGCCATCGCGCGTGTCGTCCGAACCTTAAGCTGGACCGGACCGGTCATTCGCGGCCACCGCGATGATGATTCCGCCGATGCCGCGTTAGCGCGTTACGTGTCGCTGCGCCACCTCGGCATTCATACGGAGCGGCTGCGTCTTGTCTGGCTGGCCGATGCGGCGTCCGGATCGGATTGGGTGGTGACGGCCGTGTTATTGGATGGCCGCTGGCTGGTGCTTGATCATTATCACGGCGATATCGCCGACGACGACGCCTATGTCGAAGCCGCGCCCTATTTCTCCCTCAATGCCGTAAAATGCTGCCTGCACTGGCGCCAAGTTGATCGCGGTGGGGACCGAAACGGTGCCGAGGCAGCGCTGCAGCGGCTGGCTGGGCAACTGGGGTTCAGCCGCGCCTAGAGCGGCTTTAAAAATGGCAGGAGTAGATTATGCCACGTTATCCGCAGCATCCAGACCGGCATCATTAACCTGCGGCAAGGTGATCGTGAAGCAGGCGCCGCCGTTTTCGTTGCGCGCGTCCAACTGGCCATCCATTGAATTGATGATGGAGCGGCTGACGGACAGGCCAAGCCCGGTGCCGGAACCAACCTCCTTGGTCGTGAAGAACGGATCAAATATGCGGTTCAGAACATCTTCCGATACACCGCCGCCGTTATCGGCAACGCGAATGACGACGGAGGCGCCGTCGTCGCTCTCGGCCAACCCTAATCGGACCTTGCCGTAGAAGTGCGTTCCGTTTTCTGCGTCGGACTTGATTTTCTGATCAACCGCGAACAGGGCATTGGTGAGCAGGTTCAATAGAACTTGTTCCAACTGAAAACGCGAGCCCATGACCTTCGCCATGGAATTCGGAAGATCAGTCTCCAGGGCAACCCCAGCCGGCGAGTAATGCGGTTCGACCAGCGGCAGGACGGCCTCGATCGACACCGACGGCAATAAAAGTTGGTGATCGTTGCGGTCGCGGCGGCTGAACATGGTCATTTGTTCGATAATTCGGGCCATGCGCATCACTTGATCGATGATCACGTCGATATCCTCGACGTCGATCGCGATCTGGTCATTTTCCACGGCGGCTTCCGAACGCGCGGATTCCAGAACCAGCCGGATAATGTTCAACGGCTGGCTCAATTCATGCGCCGTGCCGGCCGCCAAGGTGCCCAGGGTGACCAACTTGTCGGCCTGGATCAGCTGCGCTTCCGCTTGTTTCCGGTCGGTCACGTCATAGGCCAACATGAAAACCCCTATGATCTGGCCGGTTTCGTCAACATCGGGAACGAACGTCGCATCGATATCGAGACATCCGCCATCGGCGCCCGCCAACTGCGTTTGAAACGGCTGGCGCCCACCGGCCATGGCACCGCGTATCATCGGCGCGACGACCGCATAGAATTCCGGGGGCAGTATCTCCTTCATTGTGCACCCGATAACCGTATCAGCGGGTTGGCCCATCGTCGCCTCCCAGGCCGAATTAACGAACAGATAGCGTTCATCCGCATCGACATTGGAAATCAGGGCCGGCACCGAGTCCGTCACCTTGCGGAACCGGTCGCGGCTACGCTGCAACTCGTGGGTTCGTTCTTCGACCCGTCGCTCCAGGTCCTCGTTGGCCTGTTGCAGTCGCGTTTCGGCCTCTCTGAGTTCGGCCGTGCGCGCGTTGACCGTGCTCTCAAGCAATTCGCGCTGACGTGCCTTCATCATCAAATTCGAAAGAATGACTGCCGCCCAAATTGATGCCCACAGGACGATCCCGACAGCAATCAAACTGGGGACGATGAAATATTTCGATGCGAATAGAAAATCACCGCCCGTGGTTTTAAAGAAAAGCGCAACGGCATAGCGGCTATCGGGGATATCAGTCCGGGTCCAGACAAAACGCGTGCCGGCGACCTTGATAAACTCTTCGGCGGTGACGTCGCGTAAAATACGCGCCGTCCCATTGAAGAACGGCGCCAATTCCTGCCAATCGTTACCTGTCGTCACGACCATTTTATCCGAGTTTCGTTCAAGCAAAACGGCGGATATGCCACCCATGGCCAAATGCGGGTTCGCCTTAAGCCAGGAAACCCAATTATCTTCGGCAGCCTTGGCGTCTGGTCGTTTGTCGAGCATATGATCGGCGGTTGTCGTCAACAATCCTCGCATGCTGACGAAGCTGATCTTCTGGACACCTCCAAAAGCGATATAGCCGACGAACAACAGTGCGCAAACACTTGCGCCGAAAATCGCCAGCAACAATCGCAATTGCAAATTCAAGCTTCAGGCGCCCTGTACGAGCTAATACCGGCCAACCGGTAGACGGGACAATGTAGCAAGATGGCTGCCCCCACATTGACCACCCCAAAGACACCGACAAGTGCAGAAATCAAATCATTACCAATCATGCTCTTATCGAAAAATCCAATGTAGACGCATGCAAGACCGACAATGATCCGCGCGGCGCGGTCGATGGTATGCATATTGCGTTCAAGTGCCATGTCATTCCCTCTATATCAAACTTGGCGACGCCGTTCATCGGCGCGTCATGTCTTTCTCAAGTCTCTGTCGGATGCCCTTTTGCCGGGCTTGTCCACTGTGTCCTGCCAGGACGCGTACATAATGACCGCGGATTATTGCAACCTTGTGAACCGGCGTTAGTGCTCATGTAAACCGATGTTAATCGAATTGGCGCGTTTTCTCTGTGGCGAACTTGGTAAATTTCACGAGATTTTGTCCGCGCCGTCTTGATTGACAAGACAATCGCCATGATCATCACGCAGTCGGTTCTTTAGGGCCTTGCCCGTGGCATTGCGTGGAATTTCGTCAACGAAAATGACCGCGTCCGGCACCTGCCATCTCTCCACTTTGCCTTCATACCAGCCAATCAAGTCCACCTCATTGGGATCCATTCCCGCTGCCTTGACGGCGATCAGAACCGGGCGTTCGTCCCATTTTTCATGGCGCGCACCGATGACGGCGGCATCCGCCAGGCCGGGATGCGCAATGGCGATGTTCTCCAGTTCCACCGAACTGATCCATTCACCGCCGGATTTGATGATGTCCTTTGACCGGTCGCGGATGGTCATGAAGCCGTCGGCATCCAGGGTCGCCACATCACCGGTCGGGAACCATCCGTCAATCAACGTCGAGGGCGCCTCGCTTTTATAATAGGACGCGGCGATCCATGGCCCCCGGACCATGAGATTGCCCTGAGCCTGGCCATCGCTGGGCAGAAGTGCGCCGGCGGCATCAACGATCTTCATTTCAACGCCATACATGGGCCGGCCCTGGGCGGTGCGCAGTTGGGCCTGATCTTCTGCCGGCAAATCTCTGTGTTTGGCCAGCAACTGGTTGATCGTTCCCACCGGGCTCATCTCCGTCATGCCCCAACCATGCAGGGTTTCCACCCCATAACGCTCACGGAAGGTCTCGATCATTGACGGCGGGCAGGCGGAACCGCCGACCACGGTGCGCTGCAGGCTTTCCAGCCGGGCCCCGGTTTTCTCCGCCGCCGCCAGCAATCCGTGCCAAATCGTCGGTACACCCATGGCGTTTGTCACCGCTTCGGCCTCGATCAATTTGACTAGGCTGTCGCCGTCCAGACCAGGTCCGGGCATGACCAGTTTCGCGCCGTTCATGGCCGCCGCGTAAGGCAAACCCCAGGCGTTCGCATGGAACATGGGCACCACCGGCAGGATCGTGTCGCGGGCGGAAATATTGACGCAGTCGGGCAAGCTGATGGCGAAGGAATGCAGTACCGTTGAGCGGTGCGAATACAACACACCTTTCGGGTTGCTCGTCGTCCCGGACGTGTAACACAAGCTGGACGCCGTATTTTCGTCCAGATCGGGCCAGATGTAATGCGCGTCTCCGATTTCCACCAATTCATCATAAGAGATCAGGCCCGGTATCTGCGCCGCCGCTTCGGCATCCGGTGGTCCCAACAGGACGAACATCTCGATGGTTTTCAATTCCGCCAGCAGGGGCGCGACAATGGGCACGAAGGTCTTGTCCAGGAACAGCGCCCTGTCGGCGGCGTGGTTGATCACGTAGATCAATTGCTCCGAAAACAGCCTCGGGTTGATGGTGTGACAGACCATGCCGGCACTGGCGACACCGAAATAAATCTCTAGATGACGGGTGTTGTTCCAGGCCATGGTGGCGCAACGCTCGCCGTCGGCAAATCCCCGGAGTTTAAGCACCGAGGCCAGTTTGCGGGCATTGTGCGCGACCCCGGCCCAGGTGCTGCGCATCAGGCTGCCGTCCGTCTCGACCGATGCAATGCCGGTGTCGCCGTGATAATGCGCCGCGTGATCGATCAAGGCGCCGATCGACAACGGCATTTGCATCATTTGTCCGCGCATGACGCCCGGCCCTCCCTCGCCCCGGCCCTCACTCACATTGAGGTTAGCTCAGGTTCACCATCGGATGCAAAACCGCCAACGGCGGAAGAAATTCTCAGAAAGGCTGACTGGGTTCGGCGGTCAGGTCGAATGTTTCCGTTCCTGGGCCGAAGCGTCGCCAACGATGCTCCTCGGCCTCGGCCTGGGTCACCGCGGCCATTTTCTGGCGATGCGCACCGACCGTTTGTTCGGCCGACAGGGTATCGATGACATCCCAGGAATTCCTGAGCCGATCATAACGTACGGCAAAACGCATATTTTTGTTCCCGGCTTTTCTCATGTTCGTGTCCATTGACGGTCATGAGTGTGTCGCAAACTCGTTTCAATTTCGTGAATCTTTAGAAAAAAGTTCAGCCCGACCGGCCTCACATGCCGCGCAGCCGATCCAAGGCGCGGCGATCCTGCTTGGTCGGCCGCCCCGATCCGGCCTCCCGAGCACCCGACTTCCGCGGCTTCGCCGGCGTACGCGACGCTGTTCCCGGTGCCGGTGGCGGCGCCAGATCTTCGTACAGCGCCTGGGCTTCCGGTGCCGGCCCGCGCCGGACGCCCAAATCCACCACCTTGACGACGCGCACCTGCTCGGCTTTCGGGAAGGTCAGCACATCGTCGTTGCGCAACAAATGGTGGGCTTTTTTGATCACCGAACCATTGACCCGAAGCCGGCCCGAATGGACAAAGCGCGTCGCCAGGGTGCGGCTCTTGAAAAAACGTGCGAACCACAGCCACACATCGAGGCGCCGCCCGGTGTCCGTGTCGCTGGCCTTGACCACGTTCAGCCGTTCTCCGCCATCAGCTGACCCAGCTTGGCGAAAGGCGAATCGGGGTCAGCCTTGCGGGCCTTCGATACCGGACGCGGGCCGGTGCGCCCGGCGCCCGGCTTCTGGCGCCGGAACCGGATGTCATCGCCATTGCCGATACAGCGGTAGCCAAGGCGCTTCAGAATTTCCGTCACCTCGGCCAGGTTGCAGCCGATAACATTCATCAGTTCGGCCGGCGCGGCAAAGGCGCCGGCGCGGCTCAGTTCCCAGGCCCGCGACGCGACGCGCTCGATGATATCGACGCGCACCGCTAAAGCGCCAAGCGGCCGATATCCGATCGCTTCATAAAAGCCAGGTTGGACGCCGTCCTCCAAGGGCACAGACATCCGCCCGGGCGTTGGCAAGGCCGTCCCCTTGGTGTCGGCCTGCAAATCATAAAGCATGCCGCGCATCATGATCGCGGCGGGTTTCAGCAGTGTCGGCAGATAAATCGATTCGCGGCCGATGACAATACCGGCGCGGCGCAAGGCCTGCCGGCCAGAGCGGTCGAGGGCCGCCACTTCGGCCGCCGCGGCGGCCCGCGGCATGGATCCCAGATGTTCGCGCAATTGAAATAAAATGCCGCGCGGTGGTCCCGACGGCAGGCTATCAGGGCTGTTGAACAGGGCGGTCAGGCGGGTCTGTATTTCGACCGCCAGCCAGGCATCCAGCCGAACCGCGATGGCGTCACGTTCGGTCGCCGTCAACAATTCATAGGCCGGCACCCGGACGCGTGGCCGCAGCACGTCCGCTGCTTTCACCGGCCGTCCGACGGCTTCATCCAGCCAGTGTATGGTCGGGGCTTCGCCGGCCGGCGCGTTAAGCCTAAATGCCGTGTCCGGCGCGGCACGCAGGCGGCCAATCCGGGCCTCGATTTCCTGGCGCAAAACCTGCGCGGCGGCGCGGTCGATGGCGCGGGCGCTGACCGCGGCGTCGGTGCCGATGGAAGATTGATCGGCTTGAAAGCGGAAACCGTTCAATTGACCGACCACATGGCCCTCGACCACAACCTCGCCATCGGCCTTCACGGCGCCCAGAATTTCCGTATTCTCCTGCAGGCGTTTGACCAGCACCGCAGTGCGCCGGTCAACGAAGCGCTGGGTCAAGCGTTCATGCAAGGCATCCGACAAACGGTCTTCGATGGCCCGGGTGCGTTCCTGCCAGTGGTCGGCATCGGCAAGCCAGTCGGATTGATAAGACACGTAAGTCCAGGTCCGGACCCCGGCAATGCGCTGGGTCAAAGTATCGATGTCGCCATCAAGGCGTTCCAAATGGTTGACCTGGGCGGCAATCCAATCGGTCGGAATCCGCTCGTCACCGGTTCGCAAATGCCGGTACAGACTGGCCAACAGGCGCGCATGCGCGTCGCTCATGACTTTACGGAAATCCGGGATGCGGCAGATTTCCCACAGCAAATGCACGGCTTCTTTGTTGGCTGCCAGGGCCAGCGTATCGGGATCCGCCATCAGAACCGCCAAGGCCCGCTCATCGTCGGCCTCGCGGGCCCGGACCAGGCCCGGATCGCTCGGCGCCAGGGCCAGACTGCGGCGCAGGGTTTCCGGAGATCGGAATTCCAGGTTCCAATTGCGCCAGTAGACGCGCCGCAACGGCTCAAACTCATGGTCTTCGATGGCGCGCACCATGTCGTCGTCAAAGCCGCCGATCTCCGTCGTCGTGCCGAAGGTGCCGTCATTCATGTGGCGTCCGGCGCGGCCGGCGATCTGCGCCATTTCGGCCGGGCTGAGAGTCCGGTGAAAGCGGCCATCGAACTTACGCTGGGCCGCAAAGCAGACGTGATCGATATCCATGTTGAGGCCCATGCCGATGGCGTCGGTGGCAACCAGATAGTCAACCTCGCCGTCCTGGTACATGGCTACCTGGGCGTTGCGGGTGCGCGGGCTCAAGGCCCCCATGACCAGGGCGGCGCCGCCGCGCTGACGGCGAACCAGTTCGGCGATGGCGTAAACATCAGGCGCCGTGAAGGCGACCAGGGCGCTGCGCGACGGCAGGCGCGCCGTTTTCTTGGCACCGACGTAGCTCAGCGTCGATAGGCGCGGCCGTTCAAGAAATTCGGTTTCCGGGACCAAGGCGCGGATCAGCGGCCGCATGGTCTCGGCGCCCATGAACATGGTCTCGTGGCGGCCCCGGGCGCGCAGCAGGCGTTCCGTAAAGACATGCCCGCGGTCCGGGTCGGCGCACATCTGCACCTCGTCCAGGGCTAGAAACGCGACGGCGCGCGACAGCGGCATGGATTCCGCCGTGCACATGAAATACTTGGCGCTTTTCGGGATGATCTTCTCTTCACCGGTGATCAAGGCGACCCGCGACGCCCCCTTGATGGCAACGGCGCGCTCATAGTTCTCGCGCGCCAGCAACCGCAGCGGAAACCCGATGATCCCGCTTTCGTGGGCCAGCATGCGGTCCATGGCGAAATGCGTCTTGCCCGTGTTGGTGGGCCCGAGCACAGCGACAATCCGCGGCCGGTCAGAGAAAATCTGCATGGCTACAGGATCGCGTTTCGGTTGGCGCAAATCAAGCCGCCTTGTCGTGTCTAAGGGAAGGTCTATCATATTTTTTGTTCATTTAATGTTCTGGCCTGTCTTTCGAATGACCCTCCTCACAGACATCGGTATCGTCTCATCATCGAAAGCAACCAAATCGTCACCAGGGGATGGGATCATGACGAATTATGAAACGATTATCTTGGAAAAAATTCTGGCCGTATCGGCCTATGCCGTGATCATCGCGGCGCTGGCCGGGGCCCACTATCTGCCGACGCTGAACGGCGGTGTGTGATGATGAGCCAATACAATCCGGCGCATTACAGGGCGCACGATGAAAACATCATCAGCCGCATGGCGGCGGATTTCTTTGCTGAATTTAACTCACCCCTCAAGGGTGATTCGATGGCGGCGGCCCCAATCCCCAACGGCAGGCCTCGCCTGCCGGTCCCCAGGGCCGTCGCTATCGAACTTATTGGCGATGTCGCCATTGACCGGGTCGGTGATGTCGCCGTCGCCGATATCCTGGCCTGCCACGACCGCCGGCTGATCCTGCATTCGACGACCTTCGTCAAGCAGGACGGACAATGGCAGATCGTGCCGCCGACAACGCATTAGGCTTCATGCCACGCAGGCCAAACGCCCCCTGTTCGCAGCGGGGCGTTTGTGGAATATCAGAATTAGCAATTCATTTGCGCGTGAAAACAGTAATTCTTGCAGAATTAGCGAGAAACTTTCTCATACTTAATGGTTCAATCCATCAGTTTCGCAAAGAAAATGATACATTCATCGCCACCGAGGAGCGGCCGCATAGTGTCTGCATTCGGGTGGATTCTGTTGCAAAACTCTGTTTTCGTGGATTTTCGGTGTCCGCTTTTACTATAAGCGGACGTTCCGCCAGCAGACTTCCGATGTTGGACGCTAAGCGGACTTATTTTCCGGCTGACGTTTTCGGCTGCTGTTTGGTTTTCCCCCGTTTTAATGGACACCTAGACTAGGCGCAACGGGCGCTAGGAGGTGTTGGATGACGAAGCCGAAGCGATATAAGCGCTACAGCGCGGAGTTCAAGCGCGAAGCGATTCTCAGGGC